>VFQU01000076.1_pt1 | contig 140425 bp, 133 predicted proteins | sample 3512311 | NCBI WGS metagenome assembly VFQU01 (sample SAMN10412377, study PRJNA504923) | tailings metagenome | isolation source: Relicate 3 Philex TSF3 active mining site | place: Philippines: Tuba, Benguet | collected 2017-08-29
TCCACAGCGTGAGCGCCGAGCGGGCGCGCGACGCGATCAGCCAGGCGGCGCGGAGACGCTCGGCGTCGGCGGGTGACACGAGCTCCGCATCCGCCGCCGCCTGGAGGGCGTCGAGCGTGGATGTCGTCGCGAGGGCCGGATGCGCGGCCCCGTGCTGGAGCTGGAGCAGCTGCACGAACCATTCGACGTCGCTGAGCGAGCCCCGGCCGAGCTTGAGGTGCCGCGCCGGGTCGGCGGCCTGCGGCAGCCGCTCGGCCTCCACACGGGCTTTGATGCGGCGCACCTCGCGCGCCTCGGCTTCGCCGAAGGCGGCCGGATACCGCACGGTGTCGGCGAGCCTGGTGAAGTCGTCCTGCAGGGCGACGTCACCGGCGACGGCCCGCGCGCGCAGCAACGCCTGCGCCTCCCAGGTGAGCGACCAGCGCTCGTAGTAGGCACGGTACGAGTCGAGCGAGCGCACGATCGCACCATTGCGCCCCTCGGGCCGCAGGTCGATGTCGAGGTCGAGCGGCAAGCGGAGGTCCTCGGTCAGGCGCTTGAGCTCGTGCACGATGCGCTCGGCGCGCTTCTGCGCCTCATCGCCGGCCCCCGCATCGCGGTAGACGTACATGACGTCGGCGTCGGAGCCGAAGCCCAGCTCGGCGCCGCCGTACCGGCCCATGGCGACGATCGCGAACTCGATGCCGTCGCCCGCGGGGTGGCAGAGCGACAGCGTGCCGCTGAGCAGGGCGGTGGTCACGTCGGCGAGCCCGCGCCCGAGCTCCTCCACCGTGATGACGTCGAGGATGCCCGCCAGGGCGAGACGCAGGACCTCCCTCCGGCGGGCGGTGCGCAGCGCCTTCGCGGCCGAGTCGACGTCATCGGCGTGCCGGTCGACGGTCGCCCGCGCCTCGTCGAGCAGGGCCTCCAGCGGCCGCGGGCGCAGCTCGTCGACGCTCTCGAGCCAGGCCGCGCCCTCGGGGATGCGCTCGAACAGCCCGCCGACGTACCGGGATGCGGCGAGCACGCTCGTCAGCCGCTGCGCCGCCCCGCTCGAGTCGCGGAGCATGCGGAGGAACCAGTACGACTCGCCCAGGTCCTCGCTCAGCCGCCGGAAGGCGAGCAGCCCGTAATCGGGGTCCGTGCCCTCGGCGAGCCATTGCAGGATGACCGGGAGCAGGGTGCGCTGGATCTGCGCCCGGCGCGAGACGCCGCTCGTGAGGGCGGCGATATGCCGCAGCGCGCCCCGCGCGTCGACGAAGCCGATGGCGGCGAGCCGCGCCTCCGCCTGGTCGCTCGTGAGGGCGAGCCCCTCCTCGGGCAGGGCGGCGACGGCGGAGAGCAGCGGGCGGTAGAAGAGCTTCTCGTGCAGCGAGCGCACGGCGATCTTGGTCTGCTGCCAGCGGTCGGTGAGCTCCTCCGCGGTGAGGGCGAATCCGGTCGCCCGCGCGAGCACCCGCAGGCGCTCCGCGTCGCGGGGCATCAGGTGGGTGCGCGTCATGCGGTCGAGCTGCACGCGATGCTCGATGACCCGCAGGCGCCGGTAGTCGGCAGCGAATGAGGCCGCCTCTTCCCGGCCGATGTAGCCGTGCTCCGCGAGGGCGCCGAGGGCGCCGAGCGTGTCGCCCTGCCGCACACGATCGTCGTAGGCCCCGTGCACGAGCTGCAGCAGCTGGATCGTGAACTCGACGTCACGCAGGCCGCCCGGCCCGAGCTTGAGCTGCACATCGACCTCGTCGGCCGGGATGTGCTCGGTGACCCGTTCGCGCATCCGCTGCACGGATTCGACGAAGCCGGGCCGCTGCGAGCTCGCCCAGACGAAGGGATGCACGCTCGCGGTGTAGCGCTCCCCCAGCTCGACGTCGCCGGCCAGCGGCCGCGACTTCAGCAGCGCCTGGAACTCCCAGCTCTTCGCCCAGCGCTCGTAGTAGGCCACGTGAGACTCGAGGGTGCGCACGAGAGCGCCGTCCTTGCCCTCGGGCCGCAGGTTGGCGTCGACCTCCCACAGCGGGGGCTCGATGCCGGGCTCGCCGATGCCGCGCGCGGTCTCGGCGGCGAGCCGCGTGGCGATCTCGACGGCGCGGCCGTTCTCCAGCCCCTCGGCGCCCTCCGCCACGTAGATGACGTCGACGTCGCTGATGTAGTTGAGCTCGCGCGCCCCCGCCTTGCCCATGCCGATGATCGCGAGCCGGGTGCGCGCGACCTCCTCGGCCGCGAAGGTGCTGACGGCCCGCGCGAGCACGAGGCTCGCCTCGAGGGCGGCGCCGGCGAGGTCGGCGAGGGCCGCCGCGACCGCGGGCAGCGCCTCGACCGCGTCGGGCTGGTCGAGATCCCAGTCGGCCACCCGCAGCAGCCAGCGACGGTAGCGGGCACGCAGCGCGGTGCGGGCGGCTTCGGGGTCGGGCTTGCCGGCGCGGCTAGCAACAGCGAGAACGCCCTCGACCGCGGCGACGAGCTCGCGCCGCAGCGCGGCCGGCCCGGGGAGCTCGTCGAGCGGGCTCCGGAGGGCGACGAGCTCCTCGGGGCGGCGACGGAGGAACTCGCCCAGACCCTCGCTCGCGCCGAGCATCCGGATGACGCGCGCCGCCCACGCCGGGTCGGCGAGCACCGGGCGGAGGGCATCCGGATGCTGCTCGCGCAGCCGCACGAGCAGTCGGAGGGCCCGATCAGGGTCGGCGGCGGCCCCGAAGGCCTCGAGGTGCTCGTCGAGGTCGCCGATCGCCGCGCGGGCCGCGCTGAGCTCGGCGAAGCCGAGGCGCGCGAGCTCGGAGAGCGTGGAGGGTGGGCGGGTCATGGGCGGAGCCCGTGCGGGCTAGAGGATCTCGAGGTTGCTCTCGAGCTCGTACGGCGTGACCTGAGCGCGGTAGGCGGCCCAGTCGCGGCGTTTGTTGAGCAGCACGTAGTTGAACACCTGCTCGCCGAGCGTCTCGGCGACGAGCTCGCTCTCCTCCATGAGGCCCAGTGCACGGTCGAGGCTCGACGGCAGCGGCTGGTAGCCGAGGGCGCGGCGCTCGGTCTCGCTGAGCTCCCACACCGTGTTCTCGGCCTCGGGCGGCAGCTCGTAGCCCTCTTCGATGCCCTTCAGCCCCGCCGCGAGCAGCAGAGAGAAGGCGAGGTAGGGGTTCGCCGCCGAGTCCATGCCGCGGTACTCGACCCGGGCGCTCTGCCCCTTGCCGGGCTTGTAGAGCGGCACGCGCACGAGGGCGGAGCGGTTGTTGTGGCCCCACGTGACGTAGCTGGGAGCCTCATCGCCCGTCCACAGGCGCTTGTACGAGTTGACGAACTGGTTGGTGATCGCGGTGATCTCGGGAGCGTGGGTGAGCAGCCCGGCGACGAACTGGCGGCCGATGGTCGACAGCTGGTACTGGCCGGCCGGGTCGAAGAACGCGTTCGTGTCACCCTCGAAGAGCGACAGGTGCGTGTGCATACCCGAACCGGGATGCGCGGCCAGCGGCTTCGGCATGAACGTGGCGTACACCCCCTGCTCGATGGCCACCTCCTTCACGACCGTGCGGAAGGTCATGATGTTGTCGGCCGTCGTCAGGGCGTCGGCGTAGCGCAGGTCGATCTCGTTCTGACCGGGTCCGGCCTCGTGGTGGCTGAACTCGACCGAGATGCCGAGGTCTTCGAGCATGCGCACCGCGCGGCGACGGAAGTCGTGGGCGGTGCCGCCGGGCACGTTGTCGAAGTATCCGGCCGCGTCGACCGGCTGCGGCCCCTCGGGGCCGTACTTGCTGCTCTTCAGCAGGTAGAACTCGATCTCGGGGTGGGTGTAGAACGTGAAGCCGCGATCGGCGGCCTTGGCGAGCGTGCGCTTGAGCACGTGGCGCGGGTCGGCCGCGGCCGGCTGGCCGTCGGGAGTCGTGATGTCGCAGAACATGCGCGCGGTCGGGTCGACCTCGCCGCGCCAGGGCAGAATCTGGAAGGTCGTCGGGTCGGGGTGTGCGAGCACGTCGGCCTCGTAGGCGCGCGAGAATCCCTCGATCGCCGAGCCGTCGAAGCCGAGGCCCTCGGCGAAGGCCCCCTCGACCTCGGCGGGCGCCACCGCGACCATCTTCAGCGTGCCGACGACGTCGGTGAACCAGAGGCGCACGAACTTGACCCCGCGCTCTTCGATCGTGCGGAGGACGAAGTCGCGCTGCTTGTCCATGCCACCCAGTCCGGTGCTCACATCTCTCCCTCGATCACGGCCGAAAACCCGCCATTAGGCTAACCGGTATGCCCCGCCTGCGCTTGGCCCTCGCCCAGTCGAACCCCGTCGTCGGCGACCTCGCGGGCAATGCCGAGCAGATCGTCGCGGCGGCCCGCGCCGCCGCCGCTCAGGGCGCCGATCTGCTCGCGCTCGGTGAGATGGCGCTCACCGGCTACCCGATCGAGGACCTCGCCTCGCGGCCCTCCTTCCTCGTCGACGCCGGTCGCGCCGTGACCGCGCTCGCCGCCCGGCTCGAGGCCGAGGGCCTCGGCGACCTCGCGGTCGTCGTCGGCCACCCCGACGGGCCCCACGAGCCGCGGCTGCTCGGCACCTCGAACGCCCCGACAGCGATCGCCCAGAACTGCGCGAGCGTGCTGCAGAACGGTCGGGTCGTCGCCCGCTACGCCAAGCACCATCTGCCCAACTACGGGGTGTTCGACGAGTACCGCATCTTCATCCCCGGCGACGAGCTGCTCGTGCTGCGCCTCGGCGGCGTCGACGTTGCGCTCATCATCTGCGAAGACCTCTGGCGCGACGGCGGCCCCGTCGGCCGCGTGCTCGAATCCGACGCGGGGGTTCTCCTCGTCATCAACGCCTCGCCCTTCGAGCGCGACAAGGACGAGGTGCGCCTGCCGCTCGTCACGCGCCGCGCGGTCGAGACCGACACCGTCGTCGCCTACGTCAACATCGTCGGCGGGCAGGACGACCTCGTGTTCGACGGCGACAGCGTCGTCGTCGACGGGCAGGGCACGATCCTGGCCCGGGCCCCCCAGTTCGTCGAGCACCTCCTCGTGGTCGACGTGGAGGCGGCCGCCGCCACCGACACCGAGCTGCCCCCGAACGTGCGGCGCGTCGAGCTCGCGGGCGGAGCGGCGGGCGGCGAGCGTCCCGTGCCGGTCGATATCGCGGCATTGCCGGATGATCGCGAGCAGCTCTGGAACGCCCTCGTCACCGGCACGCGGGACTACGTGCGCAAGAACGGGTTCCGCAGCGTGATCCTCGGGCTGTCGGGCGGCATCGACTCGGCTGTCTGCGCGGCGATCGCCGCCGATGCGATCGGGGCCGAGAACGTCCACGGCGTGTCGATGCCCTCGCGCTGGAGCTCGGATCACTCGCGCAGCGACGCCGACGATCTGGCGGAGCGCATCGGACTGCACTACTCGGTCGAGCCGATCGCCGACCTGGTTGCGCCCGTCGAGACCCAGCTCGCGCTCGACGGCGTGGCCGCCGAGAACCTGCAGGCGCGCATCCGCGCGATCATCCTCATGGGGCTGTCGAACATGCACGGGCACCTCGTGCTCACCACCGGCAACAAGACCGAGCTCGCCGTCGGCTACTCCACGATCTACGGCGACTCGGTCGGCGGGTTCGCGCCGATCAAGGACGTGCCGAAGATGCTCGTCTGGGAGCTCGCGCGGTGGCGCAACGAGGCCGCCGTGGCGCGCGGTGAGACCCCGCCGATCCCGGAGAGCTCGATCACCAAGCCGCCGAGCGCCGAACTACGGCCGGGCCAGGTCGACCAGGACACACTGCCGCCCTACGAGGTGCTCGACGCGATCCTCGACGCCTACGTCGGGCGCGAGCTCGGCCGCGACGACGTCGTCGCCCTCGGCTTCGATGCCGCGACGGTCGACTTCGTCACGCGGCTCGTCGACCGCGCCGAGTGGAAGCGCCGGCAGGGCGCGATCGGGCCCAAGATCTCGGGCATGGCCTTCGGCCGCGATCGCCGGATGCCCATCACCTACCGCCCGACGCGCTAGCTCCCGGGCTAGGGTGGGGCGCATGGCTGAGGCACCGAAGCGCGTCCGCACCCGTCACTTCGCGCGAGCGAAGGAGCAGGGCATCAAGATCACCGGGCTCACGTCGTACGACGTGCTGACCGCGCAGATCTTCGACGAGGCCGGCATCGACTTCCTGCTCGTCGGCGACTCGGCGGGCAATACGGTGCTCGGCTACGACACGACGCTGCCCGTCACGATCGACGACCTGATCCCCCTAACGCGCGGCGTCGTGAGCGGCGTGAAGCGCGCACTCGTCGTCGCCGACATGCCCTTCGGCTCGTACGAGACCGGGCCCGAGGAGGCCCTGCACACGGCGTTCCGGTTCATGAAAGAGACGGGGGCGCACGCTGTGAAGCTCGAGGGCGGGGTGCGGTCGGCCAAGCAGATCCGGCGCATCGTGTCGGCGGGCATCCCGGTCATGGCCCACATCGGCTTCACGCCGCAGAGCGAGCACGGGCTCGGCGGCCACGTGATCCAGGGGCGCGGCGAGGCGGCCGAGCAGCTGCTCGCCGACGCGCACGCGGTGCAGGAGGCCGGCGCCTTCGCCGTCGTGCTCGAGATGATCCCGGCCGAGGTCGCCAAGCGCATCACGGCCGAGCTGAGCATCCCGACCATCAGCGTCGGCGGCGGCCCGCACTGCGACGGCCAGCTCGTCGTCTGGACCGACTGGGCCGGGCTGACCGGCGGGCGCATCCCGAAGTTCGTAAAGCAGTACGCGAACCTGCGGAAGGTGCTGACGGATGCTGCGCTCGCCTTCAAGGCCGACGTCGAGTCGGGCGCCTACCCCGACGAGGCGCACAGCTACAGCGACGAGAGCGCCGAGCAGGCGCTCCGCGACCGCACCAACTAGGAGCGCCGGAGGGCGCCTACTCCTCTTCCTCGGCCGCCCACGCGCGAGCGCGCTCGCGGGCGATCTCGGGCGCTCGACGGGCGTCGGCCTCCGTCGCGTAGGGGCCGTCGCGATCGCTGCCGAGCGACTGCGGGCCATGCTCGACCTCGCCGGTGCGGTGGTTGTACCACCAGTGCAACTCGCGGCTCTCGCTCATGCGCCCCTCCTCCCCGACCCGAGCCTCTACCGCGGCTCGGTAGACTCGACCCTATGCCTCGCGACGCCTCCGGTCACCTCGTCGCCGGGCGGCTCTCCCCCGCACGCGGCGTTCCGGCGAGCATCCCGCGCCCCCCGTACGTCGGCAAGGCCGCTCCGCCTCCGCACACCGGCGGCGACGTCTACGACGCCGAGACGATCGAGCTGATCCGCGAGTCGGGCCGCATCGCCGCGCAGGCCGTCGAGGCGGTCGGGGCCGCGATCGCGCCGGGCGTGACGACCGACGAGCTCGACCGCATCGCGCACGAGTACCTGCTCGACCACGGCGCCTACCCGTCGACGCTCGGCTACCGCGGCTTCCCGAAATCGTGCTGCACGAGCCTCAACGAGGTCATCTGCCACGGCATCCCCGACGACACCGTCATCGCCGATGGCGACATCGTGAACATCGACATCACCGCCTACAAGAACGGCGTGCACGGCGACCTCAACAAGACCTTCATCGCTGGCGCCGCGAGCGAGGATGCGCGCCTGCTCGTCGAGCGCACGCAGGAGGCACTCAACCGCGGCATCAAGGCCGTGGCGCCCGGTCGCCAGATCAACGTGATCGGCCGCGCGATCGAGGCCTACGCAAAGCGCTTCGGCTACGGCGTCGTGCGCGACTTCACCGGCCACGGGGTCGGGCGGTCGTTCCACTCCGGGCTCATCGTTCCGCACTACGACGCCGCGCCCGACTACGCCACGGTGATGGAGGTGGGCATGGTGTTCACGATCGAACCCATGCTGACGCTCGGCACGATCGAGTGGGACCTCTGGGCCGACGACTGGACGGTCACGACGAAGGACAAGTCGCTCAGCGCCCAGTTCGAGCACACGCTCGTCGTCACCGAGCGCGGCGCCGAGATCCTGACACTCCCCTGACCACGCGCCCCGCACGCACCTCAGCCGCTCTTCGACCGGAAGGACCCGCCCATGGCTCTCGCGCTCGGCATCGACATCGGCGGCACCGGCATCAAGGGGGCGCTCGTCGACCTGGATGCGGGCGAGCTCGCGAGCGAGCGCGTCAAGCTGCCCACCCCCGACGGCGGTGAGCCCGAGGCGATCATCGCGAGCGTGCGGCGGCTGGCCGACGAGCTCGGCGAGCTGAGCGGCACAGCGCTCGACGACGTCGCCCACATCGGCGTCTGCTTCCCAGCGGTCGTGCTGCACGGGCGCACGATGTCGGCGGCCAATGTCAGCGAGCACTGGATCGGCCTCGACGCCGATACCGCCTTCGGCGAGGCGCTCGGCCGCGACATCCACTTCGTCAACGACGCCGACGCGGCGGGCTACGCCGAAGCGGTGTTCGGCGCGGCGCGCGGGCAGCGCGGGCTCGTGCTCATGACGACCCTCGGCACGGGGATCGGCAGCGCTCTCATATACGACGGCGTGCTCGTGCCCAACAGCGAGCTCGGTCACCTCGAGCTCGACGGCCGCGACGCCGAGACGTGGGTGGCGAACTCGGCGCGCGAGCGCGAGCAGCTGTCGTTCGCCGACTGGGCCGTGCGGCTCACCCGCTACTACGGCCACCTCGAGCGGCTGTTCTCGCCCGACCTCTTCGTGATCGGGGGCGGCGTCTCGAAGCAGCATCAGGAGTTCATGCCGCTCATCGGCGTGCGCACCCCGATCGTGCCGGCCGCGCTGCGCAACAACGCCGGCATCATCGGCGCCGCGGCGCTGGCGGCCGAGCACCAGCGCTGAGCGCTAGCTCCGTCGAAACTGGTTGACGAGCGGGCAGTCGAAGGGATCGCGCGCGGCGAGCCCGACGCGATTGAGGTACTGCACCACGATGCCGTACGAGCGCAGGATGCCCGTCTCGGTGTAGGGGATACCCGTGGTCGCGGCATACTCGCGCACGATGTCGCGCGCGCGCGACAGCGCCGGGCGGGGCATGTTCGGGAAGAGGTGGTGCTCGACCTGGTGGTTGAGCCCGCCGAACAGCACGGTCGACCACCAGCCGCCCGTGAGGTTGCGCGAGGTGACGATCTGGCGCTGCAGGAAGTCGAGCTTGCTGTCGGCCTCGAGGATCGGCATGCCCTTGTGGTTGGGCGCGAACGACGCGCCCATGTAGACGCCGAACACGGCGAGCTGCACGCCGAGGAAGGCGAAGGCCATGCCGAGCGGGAGGAACCAGAACAGCACGGCGACGTACAGGCCCAGTCGGAGCGCGATGAGGCCCAGCTCGAGCATCCGGTGTTCAACACGGCCGCGCTCGAAGAGCGAGGCGATGGAGCGGGCGTGCAGGTTGATGCCCTCGAGGGTGAGGAGCGGGAAGAACAGCCAGCCCTGGTTGCGGGTGATGAGCGCGAAGGCCCCGCGCGACTTCGCAGCGTCCTCCGGCAGGAAGGCGATGGTGTCCTGCTCGATATCGGGGTCGGCACCCTTCTGGTTCGGCTTCGCGTGGTGGCGCGTGTGCTTGTGCATCCACCAGTGGTAGCTGATGCCGACGACAGCGGTGGCGAGGATGCGCCCGACCCAGTCGTTGACCCGGCCCGAGGCGAAGATCTGGCGGTGCGAGGCCTCGTGGGTGACGAAGGCGATCTGCGTGAGCACGATGCCGAGCGCGCCCGCCATGAGCAGCTGGAACCAGCTGTCGCCGAGCAGCACCATGCCCGTGATGATGCCGCCCAGCGCGAGCGCGAGGCCGCCGAACACGGCGTAGTAGAAGCCCTCACGACGCCGCAGCAGCCCGGCGTCGCGCACGGTGCGCATGAGGGCGCCGTACGAGGCGGTGAGGGCCGGGGCGCCGGGGTCGCGCGGAAGGGTGGTGCGCACCGCTCCCAGAGAACCGGACGGGGAGACGGAGGAGAGTGAGGACACAGCAGCCTTCGGGGTCGGAGTGCGACTTCCCAGCCGGCGCGTGATGCGAGCAGGTGCTCGACGGATACGGCTGACTCTACGCACGCCCGTATGCCGAATCGGGAATGACAGGCCGATGCTGTGCGCAGGCTTACCTTCCTTGAAGGTGCGACCCCGAAACCTGTTGACTGGGCACATGACCGAGTCGAGCTCGAGCCCCGCCGAGACTGCGCCCGCCGACCACGTTCCGCACGACTCCGAGCCGCACGACCGCGGCGCGTTCAGCGACGGGCTCAACAAGCTGCGTGCGGGCGTGCTCGGCGCCAATGACGGCATCGTCTCGGTCGCGGCGGTCGTCGTCGGCGTCGCCGGAGCGACGAGCGAGCTGGCCCCGATCGTGACCGCCGGCGCGGCGGCCGTCGTCGGCGGCGCGATCTCGATGGCTCTCGGTGAGTACGTCTCGGTCGCGAGCGCGCGCGACAGCCAGACGGCGCTCATCGCGAAGGAGAAGCGCGAGCTCGCCGAGATGCCCGAGCAGGAGCTCGCCGAGCTCGCGAGCATCTACCAGGCGAAGGGCCTCTCGCCCGAGACCGCCCAGAAGGTCGCGGAGGAGCTCACCGCCCACGACGCCCTCGGTGCGCACCTCGAGGCCGAGCTGCACATCGACGAGAACGAGGTGCTCAAGCCCTGGCAGGCGGCCTGGGCCTCGTTCCTGGCCTTCCTGCTGGGCGCGGTGCTGCCGATGCTCGCGATCGCTCTGCCGCCCGCCGAGCTGCGCATCCCGATCGCATTCGTCGCGACCCTCGTCGCGCTCGGCATCACCGGTGCGCTCGGCGCCTACCTCGGCAAGAGCCCCTGGTTGAAGCCCACGGTTCGGGTCGTGCTGGGTGGGGCGCTCGCCCTGGCGGTGACCTTCGCGATCGGCGCGCTCCTCGGTACGGCGATCGCCTAGCGAGAAGCAAGTGGGTCGGCCGATACGCCGGGTTCTGTTCCAGGGATCGCTCCCCTTCGACGGCCATCTCTCTCGGCGAGCCGTTGCCGACACGCTCTAGCGGTCTACCCGGCACCTCGGCGAGCAGCGTCAACGGTGCCTGTCTGACCTTGCTCCGGGCGAGGTTTACCCAGCGAGCCCGATCACTCGGGCCCCTGGTGGTCTCTTACACCACCGTTTCACCCTTACCGCCGGCCGAGGCCGGAGGCGGTCTGCTCTCTGTTGCACTTTCTCGCGCATTGCTGCGGGTGGGTGTTACCCACCGCCCTGCTCTACGGAGCCCGGACGTTCCTCGGCGAGGCCGTTCCCCCGAGGGGGCGTGCGCTCGACGCGACCGTCTGGCCGGCCCACTTGCGCTTCCAGGCTAGCGGGTCGCGGGATGCTCGCGCGGGGCATCCCGAACGAGAAGTCGCTCAGCGCGAGAACGAGGCCCGCGCATCCATCGCCTGGTTGGCGCACGCATCGGCGCGGGAATTCTGCAGCCGCGGCACCCACTCGAACCGCACCGGAGTGCCGCTGAGCACCTGCCGCGCCTCGGCGGCGAGCTCGGCCATCGCCGGGTGCTTGATCTTCCAGCGACCCATCATCTGCTCGACGACGAGCTTGGAATCCATGCGGATCGTGAGCTGAGCGTCGGGGTCGAGCTCGAGGGCGCGGCGCACACCGGCGAGCATCCCCGAGTACTCGGCGACATTGTTCGTGGCGACGCCCACCCAGACACCGACCTCGGCGAGCACCTCACCGGTGCTCGGATCGATGACGACGGCGCCGCCCGCGGCGGGGCCGGGGTTGCCGCGCGAACCGCCGTCGGCCTCGATCAACAGCTCGCGGGTCACAGGCCGCTCTCGTCGGTGCGGACCAGGATCGCGCTCGAATCGGGGCACAGGATGACGGCATCGGGAGCCGCCGCGCGCACCGCGGCGAGGTCGCTGCCCGTGAGCTCGACGCCGCTCGCGCTCGAGATGCGCGCGCGCAGGTGCGAGGCGCCCACGCCGTAGCGCTCGCGCTGCTTTTCGTAGAGCGCCAGGAGCTCGGCGGGCACGCGCCCAGCGACCTCGGCGCGCGCCGCGCGGGCGGTGGCGGCCTCCTCGGCGAGGGCGGCGAGGGCGGCATCGCGCGCCGCCTCGGCGGCGGCGAGCTGCGCGAGGTGGGCGTCGAGGGCGGCCTGCGCCGACTCCAGCTCGCCCTCCAGCGTCTCCACGGTCTCCATGACCGTGAGCTCGATCTCCTCGAGGTCGGCGAGGCGGGCCTTCAGCGAGGTGACCTCGTGCTCGAGACCGGCGATGTCCTTCACCGACGAGCTGCTCTGCAGCCGCTCGCCGTCGCGGGCGATGCGCGCCTCGACCAGCTGCACGTCACTCTCGACCCGCTGCAGCTCGAGCCGGGCGTCCTCGAGGGCACCGCGACGCTGCACGGCGAACTCGCGCATGACGTCGGCCTCGGCCTTCAGCGCCTCGACCTGGGCGCGCTCGGGCAGGCTGCGCTCGCGGTGCGCGAGCTGCTGCAGCGCGGTGTCGTGCGCCTGCACCTCGAGCAGGAGGCGCTGGTCGGCGGGGCTGGCAGTCAGGGCCATCGGCGGCTCACCTGGTCTCTCGGTCGTGACGGTCGGATCGTTGCGGTCGGTGCGGTCGTTCGGTGCGGCCGTTCGGCGCGGTAGGGATGGCCGCGGGGTTCGGGGCGCGCCCCTACTGTACGACCACGAAGTCCCACGGGTCGGTGCGCAGCTCGCTCACGGCGACCTCCACCCCGGGCAGCGCCGCCCGCAGCTCCTCGGCGGCCACCTCGAGCCAGAGCCACTCGCTCGCCCAGTGCGAGACGTCGATGAGGGCGGGGCCTCCGGCGACGCGCGCCGACTCGACGGCCTCGCTCGCGGGGTGGTGCCGCAGGTCGGCGGTGACGTACGCATCGGCGCCGCGCACGAGCGGCTCGCCGAGCAGCGAGTCGCCCGCTCCCCCGCAGACCGCGACGGTGCGCACCGGCCGGTCGAAGGCTCCGGCGACCCGCACGCCCGTCGCCGTCGGCGGCAGGATGCCCGCCAGCCGCCGCGCGAGAGTGCCCAGCGTCGTCGGCTCGGGCAGCGCGCCGACCCGCCCGAGGCCGAGCCCGGGCGCGGTCTCGACGATCGGCACCGCATCCGCGAGGCCCAGAAGGGAGGCGAGCCGCGCGCTCGTGCCGGTCGCGACGATGTCGGCGTTGGTGTGGGCGGCCAGCAGAGCGCAGCGGCCGCGGATCAGGCGCGCGAGCAGGGCCCCCTTCGCGGTGCTCTCGGCGACCGTGGTGACCCCGCGCAGCAGCAGGGGGTGGTGCACGAGCAGCAGGTCCGCCTGGGCCGCGAGTGCTTCGTCGATCGTGTCGGCCACCGCGTCCACGGCGAGGACGATGCGGTGCACCTCGCTCGCGGGGTCGCCCGCGATGAGTCCGGGGGCGTCCCAGGCCTCGGCGCCGGAGATCGGCCACAGGCGCTCGACGACCGCCTGCACCTCCGCGAGGGTCGTCATGCGCCGACAGCCGTCGGCGCGGTGCTCGCAGTCGCGTCGGCCCCGGCATCCGCCTCGGCGGCGGCGCGCTCGGCGGTCTGCAGCCGGCGCAGGGCGGGGATGCCCGCGACGAGCGGGGTGAGCAGCCCGATCGCCAGCGCGAGCAGCACCCCGAGGTCGGCGGCGGCCAGCGGCGCCTCGAGCGGCACCCCGAGGGGCGCGAGCAGGTAGCCCTGCCAGGTCAGGCCCGGCACGGCGGCGGTCGTCAGACCCCAGCCGATGGCGGTGATGACGAGGAGCATGACCGTGTTGACCCACCGCACCGCCGGGTACACGCCTCCGCGCCGCAGCAGCGAGGGCGAGTGCACGCGCCGCGTGCGGATCATGGTCTCCGCCCCCACGATGCCGACCCAGGCGGCCACGGGCACCGCGACGGTGGTCAGGGCGTCGCGGAACAGCGCGGCGGTGTCCGGGATCAGCACGAGCAGCAGGGCCAGCACGGCGCCGGTCGTCACGACCATCAGCAGCACCCCCGCCCAGCGCGGGCCGCGCACTCCCAGGGCGAGCATCGAGAATCCGCCAGAGTACAGCGCGAGAGCGGCGGCGGCGATGAGGGACAGGGCGACGGCCGCGATCAGCGGTGCGGGGTACCACAGCGGCAGCAGGCGCGACAGCGTGTCGAGAGGGTTCGACTGCAGGCCCTCGGCGAGCACCGGGCTGGAGGCGGCGAGCACCGCCCCCCACGCGATGAGGACGAACGCGGGGAGCGTCGCCCCGAGGGCCGTCCACAGCAGCGTGGCCGAGCCGGAGCTGGCGCGCGCCTGATAGCGGGCGACATCGCCGCTGCTCATCGCCCACGCCAGGCCGATCGCGCTGAACACGATGACGGCGCCGGCGACCATGAGCATCCAGTCGCCGTCCGGCAGGGAGAGGGCGACCGTCAGGTCGACGAACGGCGCGGTGAGCACGATGAGGCCCACGACCAGTACGGCCGCGAGCGCGCTCACGATGGCGCTCACCACGGCGATCAGGCTGAAGCCGATGCCCGCGACGACCGCGGCGAGCACCAGGGCGGCACCGCCCGCGATCAGCGCCAGGGCGAGCCGGTCGACCCCGGGCACGAGGCCCGAGCCGACCAGGATCTCCGCAGTGCCGGCGGCGAGCATCCACAGCAGGGCCGCCGCCCAGGCCAGCCGCGTCAGGAGCGCGACGAACGCGGGGATCGCATTGCCGGCGACCCCGAAGGTGGCGCGCGAGACGACCATGATGGGCTGGCCGCTCCATTTGCTCGCCAATGTTCCGAGGGCGAGCGGCAGGCACGACAGGGCGACGCCGAGGAGGGCGGCCAGGATCGCCTGGCGGAGGCTGAGCCCCAGACCCAGGATGACCGCCCCGAGCGCCACGCTGACGACCGAGGCGTTCACGGCGAACCAGAGCCAGAACATGCGGACCGAGCGGCCGGCGCGCTGCTCGGCCGGCGTGGGCTCCAGCGCGGTCACCTCGAGGCGGGAGGCGCGCGGGCCGACGGGAGCCGGTGCGGCGGCGTCGGACGTGCTCGCGACCGCCGTGGGGTCTGCGGCGGAGTCGACGGCCGTCGCCGCGACTGGCGCAGCCGCTGCTGCGGGCGAGGCGGCGACCGCGGCAGCCTCGGCGGCGGAGTGTTCGGCCAGGAGGGCCGCGAAGGGGTCGAGCGGCTCCTCGACCGCGTCTGACGGGTCTACCGGGCCGACCGGGCCGGCCGGCCCGACCGGAGCATCGTTCGCGGGGACGGCCTCGACGGCCGCCGGGGCGACCGCGGGCGACTCGGCAGCCGGCTCGGGTTCGCGCAGCAGGGCGTCGAACAGGCCGAGGGCTGACTCGGGCGGCAGCGGCGGGGATCCGGCACTGGACGGCGGCAGCTCGGGCTCGACGAGGGGCGGCGGGCCGTCGACCGACGCGGGGCTGTCGGCGGACGGCGGGCTGTCGACGGAGGCGGGACTGTCGACCGACGCGGGACTCTCCGCCGACACCGGACTGCCGGCCGACGCCGGGCTGTCGACCGAGATCGGCGTCACGGCCGGCTCGGCGGCCGAGGGCGGGGGAACCGCCGCCGACGGGATCTGCCCCCACGGTGGCGGGGCGTCGGCGAGCGCGAGGTTGATGGCGGGCGCGCCCGGATCGGCGAGCGACCCGGGCTCGGCCGCGGTCGGGGCTGCGACAGAGGCGGCGGGCTCGGCGGGCGTGGGCGCGATCGGCTCCGCGGGCGGAACAGGCGGGGCGGGCGCGGCAGGCGCGGGTGCCGCCGGCACGACGTCGCGGAACTGCTCGCGGACGGCAGCGAGGATCGTGGGTGCCTGCTCGGGGGCGGTCTCGACGACCGTGCGCTCCCACTCCGCGAGCGCGGCGGCCTCGGTGCGCCGCAGCTCGAGCTGACGCTCGACCAGGTCGAGCAGGGCGCCGCTGTCCGCATCCGCCGTCTCGGGGTCGGCGGCGGCGAGCAGCTCGGCGTCGGTCAGCGAGCGCCGCACCGGCGGGGGCGGCACGGCGCCGGGCAGCGGTGCGGCAGCAACGGGGCTGGCGGCACCACCCTCAGCCCCGCTCTCGTCCTCGGGCGGCGTGGGCTCCCAGCGCAGCCCGCCGGGGGGCGGCGTGTATGTCGAGCGCCGCGGTCCCGCCGGGATGCCCGCGTCGTCATCCCCGTTCGGCGGCAGCTCGTCGTCGACCATGCCCCGATGATAGGGCGGTCACACCGCCGAACGCGGGCGACGAGCCGAGGAAAGCACGGTGACGCCGACGAGGATCAGCACGAGTCCGAGCCACCCGAGCGGCTCCAGCCGCTCCCCCACGACGAGCACCGCGAGCAGGGTGGCCACGAGGGGCTCGAGCAGGGTGATGACGGTCACGGTGCTCGAGGGCAGGTCGCGCACCCCGACAGCGAAGAATAGGTAGGCGAGGAACATCGGGCCGATCGCGAGGTACAGCGCGATGCCGATCGATCCGGCGGATGCGAGCAGCGGCCCGCCGAGCACCAGCAGCACGCCCGCGAGCGGGATCGCCGCGAGCCCGAACGCCGCTCCCATGACACCGCGCCCGCTGTGGCCGCCGCGGATGACGATGCCGGAGGCGAAGGTGAAGAGCGCGTATCCCGCACCGGCGAGCAGCCCCAGGGCCACACCGGCCGGGATGCCCGCCGGGTCGACGGGCGTTCCGTCGCCGTGACCGCCCGACACCAGCAGGGCCATGCCGGCGATGGCGATGCCCGCGCTCAGCATCCACCGCGCGGTCAGCCGGCGGCGCTGCACACGCCACTCCAGGATCGCCGCGAACAGCGGCCCCGAGCCGAGCGAGACGACGTTGCCGATCGCGACGCCCGCGAGGTCCATCGAGGCGTAGAAGGCGAGAGGGTAGGCGACCATGCCCGCCGCGGCGGCGAAGAGCCAGCCGCGAACCGCGCGGTCGCGCAGCACCCGCCGCGCCGCGCGGTGGTTGACGGCGAAGAGCAGCGCGCCGCCGATCGTCATGGTCGACGCACCGATGGCGAGCGGATTGACCGCGTCAGGGAAGAAGGAGGCCGCGGTTCCCGTCGTGCCCCAGAGCACGCAGGAGGCGACGAGGGCCCAGACGGCGGCGGACACGGGAGACCCTTCGGTGGCGGCGGGCGACGTACAGTGGTGCGCATGACCGAGAACGAGCTCATCGCCCTCTGGACCCGCGCACGCTGGCACATCATTGTGTCGCAACTGGCTCCCACCTTCCTGCTGGCGGTCACGGTGTGGCTGCTGCTCGAGGGTCTCGGCGCGGCGCCGCTCGCAGTGCGGCTCGCGGCGACGGGCATCCTGCTCGCCTCCGGCGTGCTGGGCGCGACCGCGCAGTTCTCGGCCGGGCAGGAGGCGCTCGCCGTCATCGATGACCTCCGCGCCCTGCCCGCGACCTCGGCGGTGGGCCGCCGGATCATCGCGAGCGCCCGCGGCGTCGACATCGTGCGGTTCGTGGGCCCGGCGATCTTCGTGCTGACCTTCGCCGCCCTGCTGGCGGCGCTCTACCTCTAGGCGCTGCGCCGCTCGTAGGCGCGAACGAGCAGCGCGCCGCGCGTCTCGACCATGCGCTCGATCAGCGCATCGACCGCCGCGTGCGAGACGCCCGCCACCTCGAGGTCGTCGGGGCCGAGGGCGCGCAGGGGGCGGCACCGCATCCGGATCACGCTCCAGCCGACCTCGGCGAGCAGGCGGTCCTTGCGGCGATCGGCGGCTTCGCGGCGGCCGATGTGCTCGTCGGCCGCGCGGCCGACGGTGTCGAGCTCGATCGCGATGCCGAGCTCGGCGATGACGATGTCGGGCCACACCTCGAGCCGGCCGAAGAACGGGGTGCGCACCCGCACGGCGTTGAGACTCAGGTCGACGCTCAGCCGCTCGGCGAGCAGCGCCCGCAGGCGGCCCTCGGCGGCGGAGGTCGCCCGCGAGGCCCGCGCGCTGCGGAACGCCGTGCCCGGTGCCACGTCCTGCGCGGCCCGCACGTGCACCTCGTCGCGCACGGTCGGCAGATCAGGACGGGTCGGGCGCCCTCGGTCGGAGCGAGGTCTCGCGCTGGCCGCTCGCGGCCATCGCGGGGCGGGTGGCAGCAGCGACGGCGTCGAGCAGACGGGGCACCATGATCGGGATGCTCGCGAGCGCCCGGGCCGCCCGCGCTGTTCCGCCGGCGTGGCGACGAACTCGTGGCCGAGCGTGCACACCCAGACAAGCCAGACATCCGCGGCGGGCGGGATCTGCGACAGCACGAGCTCCCCGTTGCGCTCGGGCCGGAACTGCTCGACGAGAGCGGTGTAGGGCGCCCAGGCCTGGTGGTAGCGGCCGACCGGGTAGGGCACGGCGAGACCGGTCACGCGCCGCCGGCGCTGCCACCACTCCTCACGACTCCGCGGCACTCCGCGAGCGTACGAGAGCGCACCGACACCCGAGATGGGCGAGAGTGGGGGTGCTGAGAACTTACTGCAATTCACAATCAGCAACCCGTCAACTAAATGATCTTCTAGTTGCCGCTCAAAAGTCCACTCGTCGACCCCGAGAGCACCAACAAAGACACTCCAAGGCCAACCCGAAGCTCGCCAAGGAAGCCGTCGCTGACCTTGTGGTGGCGTACCGAGGTGGTGCCTCGGTGAATCAGCTCGCAGCCCAGTTCGGGATCCATCGATCGACTGTAAAGGATCACCTTCGAAGAGCAGGTGTAGAAGTTCGTCCTGGACAACCTCCGAAGCTCAGTGAGGCCACGAAAGACGAGGTCGTCGAGCTCTACAAGTCAGGGTTGTCTATCCGGAAGATTGCTGTGCGGTTTGGAGTGACCGACAACCCCGTCCATCACGCACTGCGTGAACGAGGGGTCAGGCTACGCGGTCCTCACGAACGTGCTCCGCAGTCCGACCCGTAGACCGAGAGGTCAAGCTGGAGTCCCTGTCCCACTACGACCTCCTTGTAGCCCTTGGTGCTCTTTGACAAAGCTCCAGCCTTGGTCACACCGAACACGTCGCAGAGGTGGGCAACGGCGTGGACGGCGTCATCGAACTCGGCCTGATCGACGAAGGTTTCTTGGAGTGCGGCGAAGAGCTGCTCGATCTCCTCCAGGTCCTTACCGTTGCAAGGCCGTGATATCTGTAACGTTGGAAGGTGACTTCTCTTCTCGTCCTGCAGCAACCGACATCAACATCCCCGATTGACTACTGGCTTACCGTCTCGCGGCCGGAGACAGAGGTAACCGTGCTCACTGGCGCCGACACCAAGCGCCGTCCAGAAGATTACGCCAAGGGCACTCGGGTGATTCGCGTCGATGACTATGCGAGCGAGGCTGCAACGGCAACTCTGCTCTCGGTTGCCGATCAACTCTCACCCGCTCGGATCGTCTCAAATTCAGAACTCGATGTTTGGCGCGCAGCGGTGTCTAGGGACTTGCTTGAGATACCCGGCATGAAGAGCTCAGTCGCCATTGAGTTTCGTGACAAGGTAAGCATGAAGCGCCTCTTCGAGCGCGCGAAGATCGCAGCCCCGCGCTTTCGTGAAGTGCAGACACCGAGCGATGTCCGTGACGCGATCGCGCAATTCGGACGAGTGGTTCTCAAGCCGCGTAGCGGAATGGGATCTCAAGGAGTTCACGTCCTCAGCTCCCCCCAAGACATCAAGCGCCTAGCCGCCCTGCAGCCCAGCCTGATCGACTCTCTCTTTGGCAACCAGTTGCTCTTGGAAGAGTTCATCGATGGTGAGGTTTACCACATCGACGCCATGTTCGATCACGGGCGGTTGGTTTTCTTTGCCCCGGCAAAGTATCTCTTTCCGCCCCACACTTTCCGGCGCCTACCCTCGGGGTCAGCCTTGCTCGATCCAGGAAGTCCCGACTACTTCACAATCATGGAGCTGACGATGGCTTTGGCAACGACTCTAGGGCCCGATTCCTGCGTTGATGTCGTTCACCTCGAACTCTTCAAGACGGTCGAGGGCGAGTTCCTCGCTGGCGAGGTCGCAGCACGCCTCGGTGGAGGGATGATCAAGAACACTGCGATGATCTCGTTCGGGCTAGACCTCGCAAAGGAGGTCTATTTGCTCGCGGCGGGCCAGCGCGAGAGTTCAGCAGTCGTTGGCTCGCCGATGCCTGCTCCGCGGGTGCTCTCTGGACACAAGCTTTGGACCACTCATACGCCCTTCATGTCAGCAAAGGACGCGCCTGAGTGGGCCACGTCCTTCTGGACTTCCGGGGTGCCTGGCGCCCTGTACAGTCCAAGCCACGCTGATGATGCTCGTGGCGGCGTTGTAGTTGAAGGGCACACAACGCGCGAGGTTGAAGAACGACTCAATATGCTCAACTAAGGCTTGCTGATTGGACAAGATGTCAGATTCTCACCGCAAAGACCTCAAGGCATCACGCTTGCGTTTTGCCGCCGCCGCAACGGTGAACTCCCTCGGAAACGGCTTGTTCCTGACGGTTTCGGCGCTGTACTTTGTCCGAATCGCAGGGCTGCATCCGATCGCCTACGGGGCTGCGCTAGCAATCGCGGCAGCGGTCGGGCTGTTGGCCGGGCCTCTCATCGGACACTTGGCAGACCGTAGAGGCACCCAGGCACTCTACGCGTTGTTACTTGCTCTTCAAGGTGTCGGATCAGCCGCGTACGTGCTATCGGATGAAGCCGCCTTCCTTGTTGCGGTGATCTGCCTCGTTGCAATTACAGAGCGCGGGGCCTCCGCTTTGCGCGGTGCCTACACCGCCGCCCTTGTCCCGCGAGAGAACCGAGTTCGGTTTCGAGCCATACTTCGTTCACTTTCCAACGCAGCAGGGGGTGTTGGTGCCGGTCTCGGGGCTATGGTGCTGGTTGTCGATGAGCCATGGGCGTACAGGCTAGCCCTGGTGGTCAATGCGCTATCCTTCTTCGTGGCTGCGCTCCTCATAATTCTAGGGCGGCGAGTTCCAAATGCGCCGACCGTTACTGGTGCCCCTTCTGCAAGCTGGAGTGCCGCACTTCGTGACCGCCCATTTGTCGTTGTCACCATACTTAACGCTGTCCTGCTGCTGCACATCTGCATTCTGACAGTAGCCGTACCGCTGTGGGTCGGTTCACAAACTGACGCACCACTTTGGGTTGTCGGGATGCTCATCGTCATCAACACAGCAGGCGTCGTGCTTCTCCAGGTGCCCGCAACCAAGGGGATCTCGACGATTCGAACTGCCGCGCGGGCTGCGACACAAGCCGCGCTTCTCTTGGCACTATCCTGTGCCATCTTGGCATTCACAGGGCTGCTTAGTGGTGTCTTCACAGTCGCAGCTCTCGTGCTTGCGACTATTGTTCACCTCGGTGGAGAACTGCTGCAGTCTGCGGCGGCCTGGACTTTCGCATTCGAATTGGCCCCTGAGAGTGCTCACGGACAGTACCAGGGAGTCTTCAATGCTGGGCTCGACGTGGGAACTCTTTTCGCTCCCATTATCTTCACCGCCATCGTCTCTGAAGGCACACCGCTGGGTTGGCTCCTAGTGGCGGCACTCTTCGTGGTTGTTGGCGGAGTTATTCGCCCAGTCGCGAGATGGGCGGAATCGTCTCTATCTAAGGAAAAGAATGTTGGCGCTACCTGATTCTGTCACCCATCTCGCGGTGAGCTTCGCGGATGCACTCCTGGTCGAACTCGACACGTTCATGCCCTTGAAGTCGATCGCCGTGCTAGAGGAACCGGACGTCATTGAAAGACGGAACGTCCGCGAACGCGCGGCCAAGTTCCCGAGCGTCGCTGGCGTCTACGAGGCACCGATTCAAGCTGCCGATCAAATGACCAAGTTGATCTCCGAGATTCAGAAACCGCACAATCTAAAAGCAGTCCTTCCCGGCACGGAATACGGAGTGGTCGCTGCCGCATCTCTCGCTGCCGCCTGGAAAATGGCAGGCATCGGCGTTCCCGCGGCCAAGTTGTTCCGCGACAAGGCACACCTGCGCCATGCCCTGCAGGATTCATCAGTCGCACAGCCATCATGGGCATTGCTCCACAGCGCCCAAGACCTCGAGAGCCACCTCAAAGAGTATCCAGGCCAATGGGTTGTCAAGCGAACCGGAAGGCAGGGAAGTCTTGGGATCATCTTTGTTTCGTCACCGGGGGACGCACGAAGAGTGTGGTCCGAGTTGCAAGATTTGCCCGAACGGGCATTCTCAGACAATGCAAGTCACGATTCGGTGCTCATCGAACAACGGCTCTTCGGGCGACAGGTCAGTGTCGAGATGCTAATCGACGGCGGGAGCCCTGTTATTCAAAACGTGACCTCCACGGACGTCTTTGAAGGAAATCACCCAGTTGAACGAACGTACATTGTGCCAGCAGACATAGACGAGTCGCAGATTGAGTCACTGCGACACTCAGCTCTAGCCCTCGCGAAAGCGTCCCGCGCGGACACTGGAATACTACACTCCGAGTGGATGCTAACCGATCGAGGACCGCAACTTATAGAGTGTGCGGCGAGGCTCCCCGGGGATGGGTTGACTGCCCTCTTAAAGAGCGCTTATGGATTCTCCTGGATTAGGGCCTGGGTCAGGCTGCTTGAACGTGCGGGAGTTGCCCCGCTTCCCCTAGAGCCGTTGCAGAAGTCAGGGGCAAGATTCTTCTTCTTCGGGGAAGGTCGCGTAGCCACAGTCACCGGGACCGAAGCCGTGCGGCAGATGAACGGCATAGATGAAGTCCACTTAACAGTTCAGGCCGGTTCTGCGTGCGTGCCGCTCCGAGAGAACGAGGGACGCCATGGGCACGTTGTTGGACACGCCATAAACGGCGATCTGCTGGAGGAGCTGCTGAATGGTGCCGAAGGTGAGTTGAGGGTAACCTTCGAGCCTTAGTCGCCTGGGCCATCCAACTCAAGGTGATAGTTCGCCTTCACCTCAGCGAGTAGAGACGGGATGTCCCCTTCCGAGCCAAGTGGTAGCTTCAAGAAAACGTGACCAGTCGTGAAGGAACTGTGCAACTCGCCCTGAAGCATGTCGCCGACGACAAACTTCATGTCGACTTCGTCTACTTGAGACATCGCCTCTATCCCACTGACGGATATTGATGTGATGGTTCCCGTGCCACTTGGCAAAGTGGTCCATACGTAGAGAGAATCAGTCTCGTGAGCTCCAGCAACGGCCGGCGCAATGTCCTCTCCGAGTGCCGAGAGCATGAATGCTCGCCACAAGTCCACCCCTTGAGCGCGTTGCGCGTTCTTGGGGACCCCAGCTCCGCCAGGCCTACAAGCGACCTCCCCAACAACAAACCCGTCGTCGGTCAGGTACACCTCCAGGTGCGTTACTCCCGACGACAGACCTAAGGCCGTTACGACCCGCTGATGGAGCACCGCGATCGATGCCCGCACTTCGGAGTGCGGGTCTAGGGTGCTGCCGCCCGCCATGCCTCCCGCTAGCCCAAGAAGAGGCTCATGGTAACGCGAGCTAACGACAGCTACTACATGCCCCTCCTGTACGACTCCGTCGCATGAGTACTCACCATGCATCTGAATGAACTCTTCGAGGACTAGCGAACTCCGCCAACTCGGTAGGGCGTCGAGTAGTTCTCGCGCTTCAGACACTTGCCCAGGCGTGTCAAGGCGCGTGATTCCCATGGCCCCGGTACCGAATGCCGGCTTGGCGATAAGCGGAAACTTTAGGTTGTCAATGGCCGCAAGGAGCTCGTTCTCGTTCGAAACGCTCTTGAACGGGGCGACAGCAATACCCGCGTTCTCCAGAACCTGCTTTTGGACGGCCTTGTTCGTAAAGCGGTTGGAAACCTCAAACGACGTCCCAGGTAGGCCCCAAAGGCTTCGAAGGAAGCCGCCCGTCAGCATGGCTCGATCCGAAGGCGAGATGACGGCGGTCACCGCCTCACGCTTACGAATCTCGAAAGCAACATCTCGTACCTCAGCGGTGTCGGAGATGTCCCTCACGAACCTAATGTCGTCGATTGGCTCGTAGAACTCCGCATACCTCGATTCCGTGATGACAATCACTGCCTCGTTCGACACACGTCGTAGCTCGCGCAACGCCTCCGGTTTCCCGGAGTTGATCAATATGACTGTCACGCAACCCCGTTCGTTCCTAGCTGGCTCTTCCCGAGCAGAAGTCGCCGCCCTCTTTCGTCATAGTCGGTCTTGGCTTTCAAGTACTCAGGCATACCCTGCAGCGTGAGCAGATCCTTCACCGTGGCGATTTCCGCTTCAACACGCATGGACGTGCCGTCCGCGAGGATGGAACTAAGTGTGCCGCGCATGGCCGACACAGCACTTCTAAGTGTCTGATTCGCGTAGATCACGAGGGCGATACCAATCTCGTGGAGTGCCGCAGCGCTCACATTCGAGTACGTGGTAGGCACCGCGATCAATGGAAGTGACCCTCGGTAGCTCGCGATGAAAGATTGAATCTCGTCGGCGTGGGGTTCCTTGGAGTGAATGAGTAAGGCATCGGCGCCGGCGAGTTCGTAAATCTGAGACCGCTCAATCGCGTCAGCTAAACCGGCACCCGAAATGAAGGATTCGATTCGAGCGACGACGACGAATGAACTATCTCGACGAGCATCAGTGGCGGCGAGAATTTTCGCAGCCATGGCTTCCTTCGCAACCATCTCCTGGCTGCCTGCGGCGAAGCTGTTGAGCTTCGGGAAGGTCTTATCCTCAATGCATACCCCAGCGACCCCTGCACTCTCGAACTGCTTCACCATCTCGATGACATTGCCGATGTCCCCGAAACCAGAATCACAGTCTGCCAGGACCGGTATGTCGACCGCAGCCGCCATCTGACGGCTGGCTTCCAGCACGTCTGCCATGGTCAGAACGTTTGCGTCTGGAACCCCTCGGGACGCCGAAAGTTCGAGGCCACTTGCCCAGATCACCGGGAATCCGGCCTCCTCGACCAAGATTGCCGAAAGAGGGTTGTGTGCGCTGGCTGCCATCCCGCGAGTTCTACCTCGAAGTACCTCGCGAAGCTCTTCTCCGGGCTTCATCGGTGGCCGCCACCTGACGGGCCGACAGAACTTTTGTCACTGAGAAGATGAAGGATTAGTGCCATTTCAACATGCATTCGATTCTCTGCTTGCTGGTAGATGACAGAGCGCCCGTCTGCGACCAAGTCGTCGGTGATTTCGTAGCCAGGGTGGATCGGCATGTCATGCATCACACGAGTGTCTTGCGAGACGACCGAATCCAAATTGAGCTGGAATGGGGACATAACTTCAATCCGTCGCCGTTTCTCCTCGGCGTAAGAGGGCTCGTCAAAATGCTCCATGTCGATCCAAGTGTCCGTATAGACGAAATCGGCTTGGTTAATCGCGCTCATCTCACGGCTCCAGTCGACAAGTCCGCTCGACTGAGCGCGTGAAAAGAGATCCTTGTCGATCGAAGCTTCATTCACGATCGGCGTCACAAGAGTGAGGTAAATGCCGAGCATTAGGCAGCCTTCAAGCAATGAGTTCGCGACGTTGTTGTGCACTCCGACGTACGCCAGTCGAACTCCCTTCACGTCTCCCGCGACCTCCAGAATCGTCATGAAATCAGCGAGGGCCTGAGTCGGGTGTTGGAAGTCATCACATCCGTTGATGACCGGTACCTGGCTGTTCGCGGCAAGTTCTAGGAGATCGTTGTGACGCTTGAGACGAGCAACGATCAGGTCGCTGTTGCGGGACGCATACTGGGTTTCGTGACCGATGGGCGAGAGTGAGAAGTTCGAGTCTTTCCAGTCGAGAACTACGGAGTAGCCGCCCAACCGGGCAATCGCCGATTGGAAAGAAAGTGCTGTGCGTGTGGAGGTTTTTTCGAACAGCATAAGCAAGCCTTTTGCGTCCGCCGACCATCGATACTCACCCGGATTCGCCTTTATGGCTATTGCACGCCGAAGTATCTCGTGCAATTCGTCAGCGTCTAGATCACCAAGCCTTAGAAGGTGACGCATTACTTGAGTCCTCCATTTATCTTGGACGATTTTTCCTCGACCATTCTTCGAAGCGAAGGTATAACGCTTTCCCCGATCAAACGTGCAGTTCCGAGATGCGGATATGCCGAAAAGATGAACTCGGAAATGCCGGCCTCGACATAGCGATACAAGGCAGCGGCGACCTCCTGGGGGGATCCGACGAGAGCCGAGGAGTTGCCCGACCTGAATGGGACCATTCCTGTCCAGTAGGCGGGATCCTGCGCATCGTCCCCCGCAACTCGCTGTAGCCGGGCCACACCCTCGGAATCGCTGTTCGCGAGGTAAGCTCTCGCTCTCTCGCGCATTTCTGGGTCGACCGACGCAACCATCTGACGTGCCTTGGACCAAGCGGCTTCTGTCGTCTCTTCAACGATGAGGTTTATGCGCATGCCATACCGGATCTCTCGGCCTGCTTCGGACGCGAAGTGCCGTGCTTTGTCCAATTGCAGACTCACCGCCTCGGCAGGCTCACCCCACATCAAATAGACGTCCGCAAAAGAGGCGGCGATGCGAATCGCGTCCGCGGAAGCCCCGCCCAGGTACAGCGGGATCCCTTCCTTTCGCGCAATGGGCGGGCGAAACACCGCCCCCGTTATGTCAAAGAATTCGCCCTTGTAAGTTGTCGGCTCCCCTCGCCAGAGGTAGCGCAGGACCTCGAGATATTCACCCGTGCGGCGATAACGGACCTCGTGCTGCGAATAGTCGCCATCCATCGCAAGCTCCATGGGTGAACCCCCGCTGACGATGTTCAAACTCACGCGGCCCCCCGAAATCTGATCAACGGTCATCGCAGCTTTCGCGGCTACTGTCGGGAGCCAGGAACCGGTGCGCACCGCTATCAGAGTGACGAGATCAGTCGTTGCGGCCACGATGTGGCCTGCAGTCAAGAAGGGGTCCGCACAAGTGGGACCAGTAGGTATAAGGATCGACTCAAAGCCCGCGGCCTCAGCTTCGCGGGCAACTTCGTCGATGTACGAAGGCGACCACCCACGATCCCTGTCGCGCCCTCCGATGATCGTCGAGTCGCCATGGGTTGGGGCGTACCAGGCAAATGAGAGACCCGAATCGAGGATTGCCATCACACTGCTCCTCTTGTGATTGCCGCGAGTTCGATAGCCAGGTGGTTGATCTCTCCTAGGTTTCGTACGTCGATTGAAGATCCGAAAGCGTAAGCGTCCAAACGAGCGCGATACGTAATCGGATTCCGATTCGGGGGAATTGCCCAGGTGATGGGAGCCGTCACGCCCAACTGCTCAAAGAGCGACCGCATGCCCATGGCGGCGAGCACGTCGCCTGGTATCGCTATGAAAGAGACCACAGATCGCATGACGTCGTCCATGCCAAGTAGCGTTGGGATGTTCGCCCAAAGAATGTCGCCACCGAGTTCTGCGACCACCACATCGGGCCTCTTGTTGGCGAGCTGAGTGAGCAAGTCGCGAACGGCCGGCTCGTAGTTCGCGGGCGATGTATACGTCGATGGCAGTCCGACATCGGGAAAGTCCAAAACCCATCGCGCACCCGCATCTCTATGCGCGAGCACATCCTCAAGGCAACCAGTACCAGCCAGCTTGGCAGACGCCACTTCAAGGCCAAGGCGCGTGAAGCTGGCAATCAGGTTAGAAGCCAGGGTCGTTTTCCCTGAATCAGTCGCGCTGGCGCCGACCAGCACCATTGGCGCGTATCCGACCTGAGGCGACGGAGGCGCGGATCGCGCGCGCGTGATCGAATTGACGCTCACATTGCCGTCGACCAGGACCCCGACTGCTCTAAGGCGAAGAGAGTCCCCCAGATACGCCGGACTGGGATCAGCTATAGACACGATTCCACCGTTGGACAGAAGGCGTAAATCTGTTGAATCGGAAAGTTCAATCCCACCGTCGGGTACATGCCCCGACAGGTACCGCAGCGACTCGCGATTACCTAGAACCGCAATGAACAGATCACCAGGGTAGAGCTGTTCGGAACGTCCATCGAGATTCTCGACATCTGAATATGCACCGCTGGCATCCAGAACCTCGACGAGAACAAGGTCACCTTCGAAAGCGAGCCGCTGCTCGACCCCGAGGTCTGGCCAAGGCGCTGTAAGTCTTGTATCGGAGGCTGCGCACTTGATGGCGAATGATGCGAGAGTTCGTCTCATCGACTAAGTCCTGCAGTTAGTGAATGCCTAAATCGACGGTAGATCTCGGGAGGGGATAGCTCCACGCGAGGTGCCTTCTTCTCTGTCGGTTCAACCTTGAATACGCCGAAGCGTGGGCCGCCCGATGCGATCCAAGTCGGTGCCAGAAGCAGGTCATCTTCCGTCGAAAAAGTCCGAACGTGCTTGATCCCCGCCGATCTCGCGATACCTGCCAAGTCAGCTCCGAAACGCGTGTGGGACGGCTGGACACCAGTGGATTCGTAGGACTCATTGTCAAATATCACGATCGACATGTTCGAAGGTCCATACCGCGCGACGGTGGCAAGAGCTCCTAAGTTCATGAGGCAACCCCCGTCGCCTTCAAGGACGAAGACGGGGCGGGTGCTGGATAGAGCGACTCCCAAGCCAAACGGCACCGGCATGCCCATCGAGCCGAGCATGTAGAACGTGGCATTGGTGTCGTGCTTCGCAAACAGCTCGCGACTCGCGTTGCCTAAAGAAGCTACGACTACTCCCTCGGAGAGCGTGGCTGCCAGCGCGCCAAGCACTGCATCTCTCGCCAACATCAGGGCGCATACCTAGGCAGAAGTACGAAGTATGGACGATGCTCGCGCTGAGCCATGTCTAGGCCCTTCTGAAAGATTTCGGACGTGTCTTTGTGATCGTCGATTGTCTCGAACCGTGATCCGATCGCCGAGATAAGTGCGGTCGTCGCTAAGCCCATCGGTCGCTGCGCTGGATTCTCGTCAACTTCATCCCCGCGCAGCGAGACCGCCACCAACATGGGAATGGCGTAGGCAATCGCGAGTGACGCAAGCGCATTGATGCAGTTTCCAAGCCCGGAGTTCTGAATCATCAGTAGAGGCTTCTTGCCTGCCGCTAGAGCACCCGCGGCGATGCCAACACCTTCCTCTTCTCTAGACAGCAGCACCGTTGGCGGGCCCGCTGGCTGGAAGTACCACTGCCTGAGTATCGAGCAAGGCACTGTCAGCACCAGATCGAAGCCTTGCGCCTTCAGGACTTCGGCAAGCCCGAGCGTCTGATCCGTTGCCAGAGCCAAGTCCAATCCCCTCGTGTGCGAGATAAGTTCGATTACTCACATTAGCGGAGCCCGAAGGTGCAATTCGCCATGTGACCTATTCGCCGAAAGGGACCATGCCAGGGAAATGGCCACACCTCGATCGCGTTGCCCGGATTTCAACTCAGCGACACCCCCAACAGCGGACGTCACCTCCGTCAGCGCGACGACATCTGAAGTATCGACGGACGGTCCGACCAGCCCGACAACCCCGCGCCATAGATCCGGCCGCAGGTTGTAGCGAGTTCTCGACAGAGCCGAAACGGAATCCTCGAGATCAGCCCTCGGCCGACTAGACGAGTGCGCCACCCGTACACCCATATCCGCCCCAGTCGAATGCATCAGATCAAGCAGACGACGGGCCCCCTCCAAGTGGGAGTTCGGGGCGGCTAGGACGGCACCAAGCTCGGGAAGAAGGCCGGCTAGGTAGTCGAAGATGACCGTCTCCCAACGCGACCAGCCCTCATCCAACAGATCATTTTCGGCGACAATGCGCTCGTCCAGTTCGTCGAGCGTCACGCCCAGGCGGTCCTCCAGTTCGGCGTCCGCGCTCCTCACCACGTCGATCAACTCAGGAAGACCGCGCTGAAGTATCCAGGCGAACCGCGCGTCTGGCCGATCCACTGCGGGGCAAAAACTGAGCGAAGGGGTACTGGGGAAGGTCTCAGCGAGCACCTCGAGGACCGGCGACTGCATGCAGACGCGAGCCACCGCCGTGCAAACGAAGTACTTCCGATGATCCCAGCAACACCCGATAGCAGGCCCTCCACGCGCGTGAACAACTGCCTGTAGCGCGGGTACTCGTCAAGAACCCGCGGGGCTTCTGGGAACGCCGAAGACGCAAGGAGGACACTCATGTAGGTCGCGAAGCTCTCATGGACAATGCGCGAGGCATCCCGGAACTCTCTAGCCGATCCATTCCAGGGCTCAAGCGCATCCAAGAGCTGCAACGCCGCACCCCAGCTCATGTCCTCGTTCAGCGCCTTATGCATCACCTCATGAAGATGAGCCACATGGTGCTCCACAACCGAGTCACCGACAAGCTCTAGGGTGAGCCGCTCCCGCCCGTAGCGCCCTTTGCTTCGCTGTCCGTCGAGATAGAAGGCAGTATCGTCGCTTTCGCCCAGCGGTTCGAGATCGAGCTCCTCTCGAAGGCGATGGAGTGCTTGCGCGGCGACCTCATTCAGGTGACCGCTCACCGCGACTCCCTGACGCTCGAGACATGGCCCCGAGCATAGTTGCAGCTAGCAAGTCAACCTCCGGTCGAGCACCACCCGTTCCGCTCGACCAAACAACTGGGCTGTCGTACAATGGAGTCAGTGATCAGAACTCAGAATCATCTGCACTGGCTCCGTCCGACCACGTCGGGCGAGTTCAAGGTGACCAACGAGAAGTTGTCGCACCCACGGACATCGGCGCTTCCGCGCAGTGTCACCCCTAGACATGTAAGCTACATCGAATACCTCGGTGGCGCTGATTCCGGCACCAACGTCGATCTCAGGATTGGATTGCGATGAGTCGCGTTTCAGAGCTTATGACAAGCTCGCTCGCGGCCTCCGAAGAGGACGTTCGCGAGCTTCTTGACTTCCTGCCTGTTCTCTACCCAGAGGGACATTCCTGGTTGGCAAAGGCACTCCGCGAGGTCGCGTGCGGCGACGCTGACGCCTTCGAGATGCGCAGCGGAGATCGGCTAGTCGGCATCCTGCTCGGCAAGGTCAAAGGGAAACGCTACAAGGTGCGAACACTCTTTGTTGCGCCTGAATATCGCGGACGAGGTCTCGGTGGAGACTTGCTCCGGAGGGGGATCGACGCGGCCTATGCGAGTGGCGCGAGCTTTGTCTACCTCACAGTGGCCGACACCATGAGCGACGAACTTGCTCCCTTGATGAGAAGTGAAGGATTTCGCGAGCTCGCTCTGGAGCGTAACCGCTACGGAATAGGCCGCGACGAGTTAGTGTTTCAACGAAAGCTCTAGCTGGCGACCCCTCCACTGTGACGAACCGCGGATTCCGCAACACTCGTAAGTTTGCCAGGTTCGGGGTCGATTCATCGGTCAGCTTTCGGGCCGAAACAGCTTCCTGAAGACCCAAGTTTCAAACTTGGTCCAAAGGTCTTTCACGCCTCGCAGCCAACGGAAAGTTTGCACCGCAAACGACGCGAGCCCTATACCGAGTGGCACGAAGATGAATGCCCAAGAATCCACCACGGTGGCCACAGCCTGATTCCACACCGCGACAACCTCGGGCCTGAACGGCGCTTCCAGAAGGACCGCCACCGCACCAATCGCAAGAACGGTCGCCACGATGATCGCCCGGATCGTGCCATAACGAGTGCGAAGGTTGAAGCGGCCATATAGCCTGATTGGTCTGTTTATCGTCACCGATGGCTTTCCGTCTGGATGCTTGTCGCTCTTCCACTGGTACACGACGAGGCGCCGGCCGAAAAACTCCGCTTTCCTATCGAGGTATCGACCCCACACTCGGGGCTCTAGAAGTCGAATGTAGCTTGGCTCCGGGCTTACCGTGGAGGGCGAAAGCGATTGCGGGAGCACCGCGAAAATGTACGCGCGATTGATCTTGCACACCCGCGACAGGATCGATTCGCCGCCTGCCAGTTCTACTGTGCTGCGCACATCTGCAACGCGGAGGTCGACAAGAAGCCCGCTCTTTCGACGGAGAACAGCTGTGGGCTGCCACTCCCATGATCGGCTCGGTTCAACCTCAAAACGCATTCGGAAATAGCCGGTTCGCCCAGCCTTCAGGCGCCTTACGAAATTCACGCCCCAGACGGTGAGCGAATCACTGGACAGCCCATCTTCACGCCCGGACTTCGCATCCATCCGCAATAGTCGCATTGGCGAGCCATCGGCCCGCAACTCACTGCGGCGAGGGTCGTACCATGCAACAGAGTCAAAAATGAGAGACGCCGTCCTGTTATCGGTGAGATACTCGCTCAGGTCCTTCACAGCGACCGTGCGAAAAGGGAGAGCCAGAGATATCCCAGAAACATCTTCCCGCGCCGTGAGCGCTACTCCTATGTCCACAACGAGGGATCGGCGCCATGGAAAAAGGCTTGCCAAGGACCAGACGTTTACGTGGAGCTGGTCGACGTCAAATCTCTTGCGGGCGTTCTCGTTTTCGACATCGAGCACGGCAAAGAACGACATGCGCGCTCCTTCCGGGTTCAATGTACGAGGATAGGGCTAAATGTGAGTCATCCGCACACACACGAACAAGTGCACTTCGCCGGAGAACCAAGTGCCGCGATTCTTCTGTCTGTGAAGCCGGTCTTCGCCAGCCTTCTAGTTGCTGGCGTCAAGTCCGCAGAGATCCGGAGAAGCTTCCCAAGCCACCTCGCAGGACACATCCTGTTCATCTACTCGAGTTCGCCCGATCGTCAAGTAATCGGGACAGTTCGGATCGAGAGCATCATGACAGTTCGGCCGGGTGACGCCTGGACGTTGTTCGGGCCGCAACTCCACATCCGGCGAGATCTCCTGGAGACCTATCTGGCCGGCACCGTCGCTGCCCAGGTGCTTTCCGTGTCTGAGCCGGTTCAGTTCGAGCACGCCGTCTCTCTCGACGCTCTTCGTGAGTTGGTGGGCATCAGCCCACCCCAAAGCTACAGGTACCTCACGCGCGAAAAGGTCGGATTGTTGACTGCGCTGGGGACTGCTGACGGGTTCGGCGTCACTTCGGACTAGGGCGCCGTGGTCTCGTTCGCTTCTCAGTTGGCGGGCATCAAGGGGCTCAAGGCAAGGTCGACGAGCAACGACCAAGAAAAGAATGGCTCGCCCTTGGAGTTGTCGCTGAGGAGATCGGGGAGAAACCTACCTAGGCTTCGCGGCTCGCCGCAAGACCGCGAACAACGATCGTAGCGATGTCGGCAGGTCGATGGCTGGATGCGAGCAGCTGCAGCTCGCGGCGTTCGAGGCCGTTGTCCCTCGCGAGTCCCGCGACTGCCGAGTACCGGACGAGTGCTGCTCGCACATCTTCGTTGCCTACTTCTCTAGGAAAATCCGGCGGACCCCACTCCAGAAGCGACGCGCCAGAAGCAGAGAGGATTGCCGCGGCCGCACCTCCGTATCCGCCGGCGACATAGAGCTGGGAGCCCGCCTCTGCGCTCAACCGGGCTTCCTCGATGAGGCCGGGTTCATTACCTTGATACCCACTCAACTTTCCACCAACTAAGACCCTTGCATCTGTCGCCTCGGAGATATATTGGCGCATTGCCGTTAGAGCAGCTCCGGGCCCCGCTTCGATCGCGGCGAGCCCGCCGACCTCGGCCATCCGCACCGGCTGCCCCTGCTCGTCAAGCAAGGTCAGCCTCCCGCTGGATCCCAGACGTTGGTCAATCAGATTGAGCTCCTCGACGTCCATAGCCTCGAACTCGCTTTGAGAGATGCACAATTCAACCGCTTCGTGCTTGTCGCGGAATCGCCCAGCTTCCTCGAGGAAGATGCGCGTGAAGCCTTCCGGCCTGAGGCGACCTCCGTAAACAACGGTTCCGCCGGAAACGATGATCCCGCGCACGACTTCGGCGACGACGAGTTCGCAGTGCTTGGGGGTGAGTCCGAGTCGGCTGAGATCTGCGCTCTCCGAAACGGAGATGGCAACCCGCACACCCGCCAAGGAATCGCGCCGAACAATGGACAGCTCGGTCATGAACCCATCTTCCCGCCGCGGATGGCGAATGTGCGAGGCGTGAGCACATCTACGTCCTCGTCGAATCCGGCGAGAGCGCAGAGCTCTTCAAGTACCTCACGCTCTCGCGGCCCCAAGGGCGGGTCTGGGTGAATGATCCAGACGTGGTCGTCGTCCGGATTCTCGGCTTTGTGCTTTGCGAGCCAAGGGGCGAGCGTGACTGGCTCCGGCGCACGGGTCGGTGCCCAGTCGAATCCGTGGGCTTCGACGTACTGGCTCTGGGCCATCCATAGAGCTCGCTTCAGACATTCATCAACCAGGCGCCCCAGGGCGGATCGAATACCCGGGTCCGGGTCCGAAAGATCACAAGGGACTGTTGGGACATGGTCCATCAGGAAGGAACCACGGTCTTCGCCGCCCGTGAGGGAGTACATGCAGACGACTGGCATGCCGGTTCGCTTGGCGGCGAAGACCTCCTTTTGTGTCCACTCTCTCCCGGCGTAGTTGTCAGTGCGAATCATGAGGAGCGCCGACGTCGCTGCCTGGTCTTCGAGCACTGGATCCCAATCGTCGCCGGTCTGGATTGACTGGGCATCGAAGAAGTTGTCCAACCGCGTGCTTAGGATTTCCTCCCGTACTCGTTCGTAGATCACGGCCCCGTCGAGAACGTCCTTCTCGACCAGCGAGCGGTACTTCGTGTGACTTACAAAGACACGAATGCGCTCACTCTCGCCGCTGTTGCGAAGGATCCACTGCGCGATTGCCTGACACAACTCCCGAACAAAGACTTTTGGGTCATCCCAACTAGCGGGTGGCAATGTCTGCGGTCCACCGATCAGTTCGCCAAGCGGAGTACCAGCGAAATTGAACCCTGCCACTCGAACCGGGAACACCACCGTTCCATCGACTTCGTGGTGTGCGGCGATGTCGCGGATGTAGTTCGCCCATCCTGTATCGTCCGTGACCGCCCGGGCGAGATTGGCGCCGAGGATAGGCACGATCACCTTGAACTGTGCTGCAGGGACGCCGGTCTCTTCAGACGTATCGAAATCGATGGGTCGAGGCGATCCGCCGACCTCCCATGGATCGCTCCGCCCGTACACCTCTACGGCGCCGCCGGCGAGTCCCGAATACGCGGGCCCATGAAAGTGAGCCTGAAGCTGGGCCACGCGCTCACTGCCTCCGATCTCATCGGGGTGCCATACGACGAAGATGTCGAGGATCGGCGGTACTAGAAGTGCCATCTTCCATTTCCTCTCTTGACGGGCCGAACGTCGGTGGCCACACGTAGAGTATTGCCGAAGGAGTTGAAGCGATGTCAGAAACGCACAATGTGTTCATCAGCCACCGGCACGAGGACGACAAGTTGGTCGGCGAGCTCAAGAAGATGCTCGCTGGGCGCGGGGTCGACATCCGGGACTCGTCGGTCACCAGCGACACGCCCAACAACGCGAACAATGATGAGTACATCAAATCAATCCTCCGAGATCGCATTGAGTGGGCCGGAAAGATCATCGTTATCATCTCTCCCGACACCAAGAACCACGAGTGGGTCGATTGGGAGATCGAGTATGCAAACAAGTTCGAGAACAAGCAGATAATCGGAGTCTGGGCGCCGGGCACAGAACCGGGCGACATGCCCGAGCCGCTGCAGGACTACGCGAACGCCATCGTAAGTTGGGATGCGGACGCGATCATCGGAGCGATCAACGGCGAGGAGAATTGGACCGATCCCGACGGACGTGACGCTCCGACCACACGACCGCCGAGCGTGAACTGTTAGCTCATGAAGATCTACCGCTATGTGGTGCGCTATGACGTCGGGTTCGCTCCGAATCCATACTTCGGGGTGTGCTCATTGGCGACATGTAAGCGCGACATCCGAAAGCATGCACAGATCGGCGACTGGATAGTCGGAACGGGGTCCGCCGAGCACGGACAGGAAGGCAAACTCGTCTTCGCCATGCTCGTCGACGAGGTCATCACTTTCAACGAGTATTGGCATGACACGCGCTTCACCAACAAGCGCCCTCGGATGGGGCGAAGTCGCAAGCTCGCACACGGAGACAACATCTACCACCAGGGCCCGACGGGCCAGTGGCAGCAGGAAGACTCCCGTCACAGCTTCTACAACGGACAGCCCAACCCCGGCCATGTGTCTAATGACACCGGAGTCGATCGAATCCTTCTTGGTCGCCGCTTCGTCTACTTCGGCGGAGACGGCCCGTCCGTACCAAGGCACCTGCGCGAAGACTTCGATATCGACTTTGTTCATGCTCGACGGGGGTATCGGGTCCGACTGTCCGACGGCCAAGAAGCCGAGGCCATCGCTTGGCTCGATAGCTTGGGTACCGGCGTCCGCGGTCGGCCGCGCGAGTGGCCCCAACTCGACACCGCCACAGCGCGCTTGGCAAGTTAGCCTAGAACATCGGCTCGAGCGCACCCGGCTTCATGGATGCTCCCAGAACTTCACCCTCCGGCAGTTTCTGGTTGATGCCCCACTTGGGCGGGAAGTACATTGTCATCGGCTCAGCTGTCACTGAGAATCGGGCCTTGATGCGAGATCGTGCGCTGGTGAGCTCAGGTACTGCCTCACGACAATACTTGTCGGTCTCGCAGAAGAGGCCCTGGGCGTCGATCGCGTGGAGTCGCCGACCCCACAAGCCGTTGAATTCGTAGCCGAGCCTGGCGAACTCCTCCTCCTGATGCTCCACCATCCACATAATGACTTCTTGTGGTGTCAATCCGCCCAGATCGGTAAACACCTTCTTGATGCCCCTTACGGCACCTGGGCCCGGCTGCGTGAAGTCATCCTCGGAGAAATTGATGTGTGCAGAGTAATTGAGGTCGATGGCCGTCTGGTACGACATGAAATCCCCCATCAGCGGGAACCCATGGAGCAGGCCGTAAACCTCCTCGAGTGACTTAGCCGATAGGAGCCGACCACCAAGGTCGGACTCGACAAACATGTCCTTAAAGAGTTCGACGTGATTGAGATGCTTGAGCGAGCGCCCGTACGCGTTCGTCGCACAGAGAATAAAGGCACCGGTGTAGAGCCCGCCGTTTCGTTCCCTTATGAGATTGAGGGCTTCCTCAAACCGACCGTTGGAGAGGTCTTCGATCCGAGGGGACCTTCCGAGGTGCTCGGTCACGCCATCCCAAGTACGAATGTTGCTGAAGGTACGGAACGCGACAATTTGAAAGAGCCTGTCTTTCGGAGTGGAGTCATCATCGCGGTAGGCGACGTCACGGATCATGTACTGACTAACTCGATCCGCCGCGCGGAACACGTTGCAAAACTTGTATTCGATGAGAATCGGATCGGCAGACCAAGGCCACGGATCGCCGGCGACGCGAGACTCGAACGCCTTCTGACGCTCTGCGGCAAACTTCCAGTACAACTCGTAGACACCCGGGCGTGGGGTGGGTGATCTTTTGATGAGATCTTCTCCGTTTATTTCTGTCTCAAGAATACGCCGGTGGCGTGCAAATTGAAATACCGATCGTCACCCTGCAGCGTGCCAGCGGCAATCTTCTCTCCGAGTGTGTAGCGAAAACGGTCGGTACCCGTGAAGTGATCAAAGACTATTGCGCCACCGACCACAATGTTGTCCTGTAGCGCAATCACGGCGGCGTGAGCGGCGGCAAAATTGTCGGTGTCGATGAGGGCTGCGACCACAGGTCGGTCGCCCAGCTGCATCGCTGTGTCCACTATGTCACCTTGAATCAATTCGATGCCCGCAGGTTCCAGATAATGTCGCACGGCTGGGAAATCGTGGAACTCAGCACCGGGATGGTCGTACATGTCGAGAGCCGAACGTTTCGGCGGGAAGCCGCCAAACGTGTCGAAGCCGACGACTGGCCAGGTGCGACCAAGGACCTTCACCGCCTTCGCCAAGAACATGGTCGTGCCGCCCTTGAAGACGCCGAACTCGACGACGGATCCTTCCAGTCCGAGTCGGGCAGCGTTCTCCAAACATTGATAGAGGTGCACAAGCGTGTTCGGATAGCCGTTTGCGATCGACGGAACTAGAAGGTCAGCGAGTATGGCCTCGAAGCCTGGATCTCGAAAGTCATGGTGCGCATAGCCGGCAACGATCAGCTTGGGGATGTAAGACAGATCGCTCGCGATCGCGCGGATGCTTGCGATCTTGTCTGCGTCGTCGACTACCACTATGACGGGAGGTGCGTCCGTGAACAGGTCATCGGGTGGCGCCGAAGAGCCTGTGAGGCCAGCGATGGCCTCGTCTGAGTACCACCGCACGACGCAATTGGGAAGCGTCTCGCGAAACCATTTCACTAGCTCGACCCCGGCCGTCCCACTGCCGATGAGCCCGAAACTCGAAATCCCGAGCGCTGCTTGCTCGAGGATGTCTTCCTGCAGCTTCGCGATATCTGAATGGTTCATGGCTAGGCGATCTCCTTGCGGAGTCGGTCCACCGCATCCCACCTAGTCGCGGCTATTGAGCCGACCAGTCCGGCCGCAGCCGCTGTGAGGACCTTTGCGGCGGAGAGCTTTTCGCTAGCGGACGCATCTCCATGCCGGACGAGTTTGTCGAGCGCATCGAAGGCAGCTATGGCTGGGGCCGCGGCCTCCCCAGGGTCTCTAGCGTCGTCGAATCCATATCCTGCGAGCAGTTCATTGAACCCTTCCGGTCCGTCGCTGAATTGGCCGCCCGGACGTCCAAAGAGCGCCAGCGCGACGTCCGTGTCTTCGTCGGCGAGGAAGGTCTGATACTTCAGTGCGTAGACAAAGAGATCGGTTGCCGTGTCAATAATGGCTTCCGAACCTGCGGGCGAGCCGCCCATCACGTTCTCCAGGCGGTCAGACTTTCTTGCGATATTGGCGAGGATGCTGACCTGCTCACCGCGGCGCTTCCAGGAATTGCCATAGGAAGCGTCCTTGGTTCGGTGAAGTTCCCGGATGACGAACCTAAGCTCATCCGAATCCACGGCGGAGATCCCCTCCAGAAGTGCACTGGAGTCTCGGAACAACTGCTCGTGCAATGCGAAGGCGATGTCATTGTGACCAAGGGCCTCGACCATTGCTCTTTGTTCGGCCGGAGAAGCGCCGGCTTCAATGGCCCACTTGATCCGTAAGGCACGGAGGAAGTCCCTGAGCAACGGGTCGGGGAAGGCCTCAATCGCCTCATCGACCTCAAGACCCTCCGCAAGCTGGCCCTCGATCACGAACCACCGCTCGAGGACCTGTGCAAAGTCATCCCACGCTGTTGAGAACCGCCGGGAGACCCATCCGTCCTCATAGCCCGTGCGACCCGCGAATCCAGCGAGGGCCCGCTTCGCCTGCTCGGCTCGCTCGTCATAGAGGTGCAGCGAAGAGATAAAGAAGGAGACAGGGCCGACCTCAAGGCCGAGCCAGAAGGCCATCATCTCGTGAAGCACACTCCACTCGAACGTGTTGATTCCGGAGAACCCCCAAAGGATGTCGTTTGAGCGGACGACGACATTCATGTCGAGTCGTCCGTCGCGCTGAAGGAAGTGAAGCCAATTGTTGCAGGGCACATCCTTGGTCTTCGGGAGGAAGTCGCGAGCGGGGTCGAAGAGAGCCGCGACTGCTCGACGCGACTCGGGATCCCGTTGAAGCAGGAGGCGCACCTCGTTGACCTGATCCACGCCACCCCAATCACGCAGTCTTGGCCCGTACGCGCCTCGCCAAACGAGCCCGTCGTCGGAGAAGTCAGGAGCCCGGTGGAGATAGCGCCGCAGATACTCCACGTCATCCCGACCCGCGATCACCCACATCACCTCGGCGATCGTCGCAAAGACATCGTTTCGCCGGCCAGGTACCGTGATGAAGCGCTCCAGAGGCGCCTCTAGGGTCACGGTTCGAGCGAGCAGCTCTCGTGTGCCCTTATCCCGGACTGTGACGGATCGCCCCTGCTCGAAGAGTTGCGCCAACTCCGAGGCAAATGCGGAGCACGCATTTCGGTATCTCATTGGACTTCCCGTCGGGGTAAGGAGATGTCGTAAAGACTGCACATCAATTATGACGTGGCCTCATGAATATCGCAGACGGCGCGCGGACGCGACCGCGCGAAGCGCGGGTACATCCCAGCGCGGATCGATCAAGAGCTCGACCAGACATTGAGAGCGCGGCGACCGCCCGGACGAGAACTCGTGGTTCTTCAGTCCGGCCAGTCGCCACGATATCAGGGGACGTCGCCCCTGAACAACGGGAGCATGTTGTCATCGAGCACTGGCACAACTCGCACGTCGGTGGCAAGGGCCCAGCGTTCGAGCAACAGCATTGCCCAGATCACTGCCTCCCAGTAATCGGTGTAGGTGGTCTGGTTGCGCTGCCAGTCTGTTTCTCCGATGACCTGGACTTCGACGCGGTAGGCCCGTGTCTCCATCAGCAATTCGATGACCTCGGACGGCACGCTGGTGTTGTCGCCGTTGCGATCGGTCGCCCCGATGATGACGGCGTTGCCGACGAGCATCGCCCGCTGGCGGGCTTCTGGGGTGTGGAACCACCACAGAAACGTCACCCGCGAGTTCATCGGGAACTGTCGCAGCAGTCCCTCCTCGTTGACGTAGACCGTGACTCCGAGGGCTGCGATCTCGACGGGCTGGATGTAGCCGCCAACGGCGTGCTGGTAGTCCGCGAGGCCGTTGAACTCCTCGAGGTGCATTCTCGCTTCACCGTCGCTGGGCACGAAGATGCCTGTGACCATAACTTCCTCCTTGATGTGAGCGGCCGAGAACCGGATGGTTCTCTGATTGAGACCGCGGTCCATCAACGAGGGAGTTGTATGGCGGTCGCCCAGGGAGAGCACAAAGGTGCTCGATCCCCGGGACGACCGCCGTTGCAGTCAGGCGTCCGCCGGCGGCTTCGCCTTGGAGCGAGCAGCACCGGCAGACGGCTCACCACCGAAGATGGCCTCGATCGCAGACTGCTTGGTCTTGGCCTCGCGCTCGATGTCGGCACGAACCGTCTCGGCCCGGGCGAGCACCTTCGGGTCGGACCGACTGGTCACAACCCAGGCCTCAAGGGCGATACGGATCTCTTCGGTGACACTGCGGTCGTTCAGCTGGGCGATCACGTCCAGCTGGGCCCGCAGGTCGTCGGTGATGCGCACAGCAAGCGTGCGCATCTGACTGGTTGCCGGGTATCCCCCGGCGGAAGCGGCATCAGACATGATGCACACCACCTCCTCTTCTTCGAGCGGCCGACGAACCCGGGAATGGGTTCCTCTGCGAAGCCGCTCTCAGACGAGGAAGCGTGCGGATAATTATGCGCCGACGGCGCACGGCGTCAATATTCCGATCGCGAGCGTTGTGAATACCACTACAAAACTATGCACGCCAGTTCGCGGGAAGATCGAGTCGCGAGACACCGCTGATGTTTGAGTCATCGCTCCCAAGTGCATCGCGGCCGTTGTGCCTCTGCCCACGTTCACCGACTCGTCCGCGCAACTGGACTTAGAGTATGCAGGTGTGGCGCAAATCTCGCTGCCCTAGCCATCGGATCAGACTGACACGGCAACGAACCCGCGGAGAGAGGCCTGCAGTCTTCTACAGCGAGGCCGGATCAACCAAGGCCCACACCAGTTCCCCTTAGTGCTTGCTTGACCTTCAACAGCCCCTCTCCTCGAGAGAGGGGCTCGTGAGGGGCTAGCTCCTGAAGAAAATCTGAGCTGCAATCCGGCTTCATCAGTACTACCGCCCAGCCTTCCTTTTGAAATGCGGGAGGGCCACTTACAGTTCGCTCGTATCTGGACATCATGGCGTCGTACAAGAGCCCATGGTGCTTCGGGGTTCGCCTGCGGATAAAGCTGGCCCAAGCTCGCGTCAGCAACCGGTTGTCACCCTGGAGTACTTTTATCTTTGCCAGGAACCTCCGCGCACCGGTGTGGTCACGAACGTCGACAAGCTTGAGCTCCCTCTTGTTCGTGAAGTAAAGGAACGCTCGTCCAGCTAATTTACTTTTGAAGATGAACTGCTCATAAGTTAGATCTTTCACCTCCACGTGATTTTGCATTGTCTCCCAGAACGCAACTCCCGTAGCGGTGTCAGGTGTAGCCGCGTAGTACACATCGAACGGGTCGTCGTTGGTGCCATCAAAGCGATTGCCCTGCGTTGGATCCGTCAACGATGCTCGAGATGGATTGAAATCAAACTTTCCGTAAGTCGCGGCAGAATTGAACACGCGGACAAACGGCGTACCCTTTTTGAAAGTTGCAACTAGAGGCTTCTCTCGGAGGACGACCTTGTCATCTGGCTCATCCAGGAGCCCCTTGCCGCTTGCCATTCTTCTATCGGGTCGCCGTCTCTATCGCTTCAACAAGCAAGCTTTCGCTTTCGGGCTGTCCGAGAAGTTCCCGGGGCTCCAACCCGTTGAGCGTGGAGTTCGGCGTCATCCACCATGACAATACGGTCCACGGGTTCTCTCCATCCGGAACTCTTTGCTGGACAAGCCTAACCGCGTCGTGTTGAGACCCAGTCGCTCTGTCGAATTGGAAGTGCGGGTAAATCCACGCCCCGTGGTCGCGCACTGCAAAGAGGTTTCCCCACACCCGATGAGTATCTATGTCGCCAACCTCGACGACTACCAATTCACGAGTCATCAACCTGGCTAGGCTTCGTGCAGTGAAATAGCCGTCGCTAGCGAGAAGCCGAGAACGCACTCTGGAAGCAAATTCAATCTCGTACTTGTACAGCTCTTGGTGCTCTGGCGCCATGGTTGCAGCAGCGACTTCCAGGGTCGCATCGTCCTCGAGTTCACCAACCACTTCAACGTAATCCGAAAGAATCCGCCGTTTCCATTCGCGGTCAATCCCATCTTCAGGGGCTGCAAGATACTCGGCCTTCACGATCGCGCTATGAGATTTACTGTCATTCTGGTCGAGATTATGAGGAATGCGCAGGTTCTTGTCAAGCTCCTGCATTTCTTCCACAGGCGTGAGCGCAAGCACGGCTCGCGCCCGCTCTGGAGTGTTTACACCGAGCAAGGTAAGCGGTTCTGACATGAGGTGTAGTTCAACCTGCGCTAGCGCACGAGAAGACAGCTCGACGGCACCTTCATGTCCTACGCCGACTCTCGCGAGATGAGACTCAAACTCTCGCGCCGCCGCGCTGAGGTAAATCGAGACACGCCCGGCCATTTCTGCGCGCTGGCCAAACATTACGGCCCAGATGTCAGTCGCAGCAGGACGGTCCTCGGGGCTCGAGTCGAGTGTTCGGTCGGCCAGCCAATAGAGCGAACTAGCGCGTTGCCGGAAGATTGGTATCGACTCGTCAGGGGAGAAGTGATCCAGCAATAGACGACGCATCAGCTCGCCTGCTGCGTAGACATCTCCGAAAGTTGATCCATGTCCGCCGTCACGAAGTTCTGGTGCAACAAACCCCGCCTCGTCAACGCTAAGGGTGGCGGCCGGACTCTCAAGTCCCATGTCAACGAGGGCTCCGCCGTCCGCACCAACAGAGATGTTGGCAGGGCGCAGATCGTTGTGTGTAACACCGGAACTGTGAAGCTGCATCAAGCCCTTTACGACATCGCGCACAACCCGCGCACGATGCTCGCCTTGCGGGCGGCTCAGCGCCTTATACCTGCCGTAGCCCCGGGGCGCATAGATTGGCGAGTCCGCGAGCATTCGAGGCCGGAAAGGGCGGACTGTGAGTAGGTACTGCCGGCCACGAATCGAGACGAACTCGAGCGCGTGATACCCGACAAGCACATCTGAGGTCACAAGCGAAAGCGTTGTGGGGTCAAGATATCTCGGAGCCGGACGCAAGCTGGTGAAGACAAGTCCGCCGCCCCGATCCTGCATGCGCGCGCTGACGCTCCAGTCCGGACGCACACGTATCGCAGAAAACGAGCTGTACCTGTTCCCAAACAAGCGATCTAGCTCGTTAGCCAGGAGAGTAAGGCCATCTGCCCCAAAAAACTCCGGAGTAAGCAGGCTATTGGACGCCATGTTCCTCCTCAGTGCGCATGGGCTGATCATACGGTGATAAAAGATACTGGAGTGAATACGAAACGTGAAATTTACTTGCCGGTTGTTGCGGAGCCGCATCCAGTAATGCGCGCTTCAGCGAGAGGTTCGGGTGAGCTCGAATGATGCACGATGACGAGCTCAGCGGGTTTTGAGTTTTGGTACGGCCACCATGCGGTCCAGATGACCCGTAGCTCTTGAAGGATGCATTCAACGAAGGACAATCTTTGTCACGGGTCGGTGTCGCCCCACTTTGGGAACCCTGCGAAGTCAGTCGATCGGGGCATGTCGCCCGCTGGCCACTCGCCCCAAGTGATCGTGGCCTCGGTCATGTAGTTGCGCTGCGTCTGGATCTTGGACACAAGCCGAGGATCAGCAAGCTGTGCAGCGAGAACCCACTGCGGCCAGACACCAAGACGCCACTCGACATCGACCTTGTACAGCCACTTCGCGTCCGGTTGCAGTTCGAACGAGTCGATGTGCTGCACGGCGCTGACGTACCCAGTGCGCGGGTGCGGCTCGCCGAACTCGAACTCTAAGTTGTCGAGCAGGACATCGTTGACCCAGACGGCCGGAGGACGGTACTCGGAACCGGGGTCGATGCTCAAAAGTATCGAGGTAAGCACCTGCTTTCCAAACTGATACATCGTGAGTGTGGCCCAAGGGCGGAAGAAGAGTTCCTCATCGCGAAACAGCGTCGCCAGCTTCGCCGCACCGCGATCGCTACGACGAAGCCCAGTTCGACGGTCGACGTGATGCAGTGCCGCATACGCGTCGAGTCGCTGATTGAGCGAGTTCCCTTCGAGCCCGATCCCGCTGCTTTCAAGAAAAGCGCGGATGTCTCCTTCGGGCTCGGTTGAATACCGTTTGAAGGTCTCCGTCAGTGTCCCCTGAAGCTGCTCGACACTGCCCATGCCGACAACTCGGATCAGTGCTTCGCACTCTGCAAGCCGGTCGGGCGCGAAAGCACCTTCTCCGCGGCGGAGATCGCGTAGCTCGTCGAGTAGCTGAAGTCGCAGAGCATCACCCTTCACGTACCCAATCCTCGCAGCCCCTGCGGTGTTGTCAGTTTCGTGTCAGTGACCTTGAGGGTGCCTCCGTCCGACGCTGGATGTGCGCGGTCAACCGATCGCAGTCAACCGTCGAAAGGAAACCAAGTGTTTCAATCGAAGACTGAGCTGGCTCCCCTCGGTGGGGCGTTCAGCTCGAATGGACTGTCGCAGATGAGCGGGAGCATGGTGCGTCAGGCGGGTCGTGAGATCGAGCGTGTTCAGGCGCAGGCGTTGGTGGCGGATGTGCGTGAGCAGGGGCGTGCGTTCCTGACCAACACGGCGCTGCAGAACGTCGGCGCGCTGTCCGCGCTCGAGGCGCACCTCATCCAGGTCGCCCCGCTCGGCGAGGCGCGCTACAAGCACATTGTCGACTCCTACGCGGCCGGTGCTGCGCAGGCGATCGCGCGGTGGTAGACCATGGCCTACCTCGTGCTGCTGGCGTTGCCGTTCCTGCTTGTGGGCGGGTTGATCTCGTGGGCGATCGAGGGGACGGTGCTGCTCGTGAACTGGCTCCGTGACCGTCGTGCCCGTCGCATCGCTCGCATCGAGGCGGAGCTGGATCGCAAGCAGATGGAACTGCGCGCCACGATCCTGCAGCTGGCGGGCCAGCTCGGCGGGGATGCTCACGAGGCGCGCAAGGCGCTGATCCGTGAGTCGTTTCTCGCCTCGGGCAAGGTGCCGCCGACCCAGCTGTAGCCCGAACTCAACGGGAGGGTCGATGCATGTCCGGTCGGCCCTCCCGTTGTCCATTCCACAACATCGTCAAGCCGAGCACGAGCATCCCCGTCGAGACCGATCCGGTCACGGGGGTGACCCACTGTCCGGTCGCCCTGTCCGGTCGGCGCGCAGCGAAACCGATCGGAATATTGCCGGTCGGAGCGATTCAGACCATAACCGTTCGTCGACACCCGTCCTGATGCGGGTGCAGAAGGAGAAGCACATGAATATCGAGACCACCAGCCAGAACGGGAAGTCGAAGCGCTTCCGCGTCATCTACGCCGATCCCCCGTGGGACATTGCCCAGAAGGGTGCCCGTGGTGCGGTCGCCCACTACGACCTGATGACCCTTGACCGCATCACGGCGATGCCGGTCGCCGACCTCGCCGCTGACAACGCGACGCTGCTGCTGTGGGTGACGAACGCGGCGCTGCCCGCCGGCCTTGAGGTGATGGAGGCATGGGGGTTCCGTTATGTGACGAACGCCGTGTGGGACAAGTACTACATCGGGCTCGGCAACTACTTCCGCGGCTCCCACGAGATCCTCCTGCACGGGGTGCGGGGCAAGGCACCGTTCAAGTACCACGGCCAGCGCTCGACGCTGCTGTTTCCGCGCGAAGACCACTCCCGCAAGCCTGCTGAGATGATCCCGCTGATCGAGCGCGTCCTCGACGGCCCCTACCTCGAGCTGTTCGCACGCCAGCGTCCGAACTCCAACGCGGACTGGTCGATCTGGGGCAACGAGGTCGACTCCGACATCACCATCCCCGGCTACCCCGTGCCGAGCGACTTCGCCACGCAGAGCACCACCAACGGAGACCAGGAGGGATGAACGGTGTCCTCCAACGAACCCACAACCCTCGCCAAGCGTTTCCTCGCGTTCTGCCTTTCGGTGCTCGCCGGGATCGTGCTGCTGTACCTGGCAGTGCAGCTGCTGGCCCAGTTCTGGGGCTGGCTGCTGCTGGTCGCCGGGATCGTCGCGGCCATCTGGATCACGCTGCGGATCGTGCAGTCTCGCCGGAATCGGTGGTGAAAAGCATGAGCGCGTTGACCTCTGTCGAAGTGTTGCGGAATGCACAACACCTATTGACAGAACTCGTCAATGAGTTCATAACAGGCGTCACCCCTAAGCGGGCCTACCTACGAACGCTCCTGACCGCACTCACATCGGAGCACACAAAAAGGGAGGTTCGTCATGTCTAAGAACACGTCACGCCGTTACCGCAAAGCCCACGACCGCCGCGTCTGGGTCTTCAGCCAGCTCAACCACGATCTGCAGCCCGAGCAGATCGCTCGGATCATCGTCGCCGCCAGCCTCGCCCAAGCCCAGCGCGAAGCCGACGCCCGCCGCGCCTCGACGGAGGCGCTAGCCGATGAGACCACCGCCGACGCGGGCGCTGCCGAGTCCAGCGAGGGCGGGAAGGAGGATGCATCATGAGCGCGCTCATCTTCCAGCACGCCCATCTCGGCCGCCCTGCAGAACTCGATGCCGTAGCCGGTCTCCTTCTGCGGCTGGCGCAACAGGATGCCCCGCGTCCGCTGGTCTTCGAGACCCGCGCCGGTGACGACGGCATCCACTACCTGCTCGGCACCTCGAGCGGACAGCAGTCCCGCGTGGCGCGGCTGCTCGGCGATCACCTGCCGGGTAGCCGTGTCACGGGCACCCCCACTCGTGCTGCTGTCAATGCGGCTCGCCTACTGCGAGTCAGCGGCACCCTGCCGCTCTCCGTGAACAAGATGGAGCACGTCGTCCACGCTTTCTACTCCGCACTGACGTCGCGGCGCACAGGCGAAGAGCTAGTCGTCCAAGTCGTTCTCGGACGCACCCATCGCCCGCGTCTACTTCCGGGGAAGGTGGCCGACCCGCATGGAACGGTGTGGGAGGCGATCACTATCGGGCAGCGGCCCGCGTCTGCGGGGCTTCGCCGTCTGATGAGGGACCGCGTCGAGCAGGTGACGATCGAGACTACGATCCGCATCGGCGTCACGGCCACCACTCCTGAGCGGCGCCGCGCCCTCACCCATGAACTCCTCGGCAGTCTGCAGGAACTCGACGCCCCCGGCGTCCACCTCGACCTAGCTCCCGACCGCCCCGAAGCACTCCATGCCGGTGCACTGTCGCGGCGCCCGAGCGTGAGAGCGACTGCGCATGAGCTGGTACCGTTCCTCGGCTGGCCGATCGGCGAAAACGATCTTCCGGGCCTGCCCAGCGCGCACCCCAAACGCATCCCTGCACCGGTCACGCTCACGTCCAGGGAGGCCGTGTTCGCCACGAGCAACGCGCCGGGCGACACCCGCAAGATCGGGATCTCGCCCACTGGTCGCCTTCAGCACGTGATCATCACGGGGCCGACCGGGTCGGGCAAGAGCATGATCTTCGCCCGCCTGGCTCTTGCCGATATCGAGGCTCGCCGCCCAGTTGTGGTGATCGACCCGAAGCGGCAGCTGGTGGATTACATCGTCGACCACGCACCCGACGATGCGGCTGGCCGCATTGTGATCCTTGATGCCGCCGAGACGAACCCCGTAGGGTTCAACCCGCTCGACACCGCCGGACGCCCCGCGGAGGTCGTCGTCGATGGCATCCTCGCCGCCCTCAAGGCCGTCTTCACCGACGGGTGGGGACCGCGCACCGAAGACCTCCTCCACGCCGGCCTGCTCACCCTCGCCCGCGCCGGCGAGCAGAAGAACGAACCGCACACCCTGATTGATCTGCCGCGACTGCTCACCGACACTGCGTTCCGACGCACCGTCGTCGGCGCAGTGGCGGGCGACCCCGTGCTGGGTTCGTTCTGGGCTGGGTTCGAAGAGATGAGTGTCGGGCAAAGGGCGGCGGTGATTGGGCCGCCCATGAACAAGCTGCGCAAGTTCCTGCTGCGCTCAAACCTCGTCGCCGTACTCGGACAACCCCGCCCCGCGTTCCGGCTCCGCGACATTTTCAAGCACGGCGACACCGCACTGCTCGTGCCCCTCAACGACGCCCTCCTCGGCCCGGGTGCGGCACAGTTGCTCGGGAGCCTGATCGTAGCTGAGGTGTGGATGGCCACTCTCGAACGTGCCAGCGAACCCGACCCGACCAAGCGTCCCGGGATGGTGTTCGTCGACGAGGTGCAACAGTTCCTGAACCTGCCGACCTCTATCGCCGACGCACTTGCCACCTCCCGCTCCTACGGAGTCGGCTGGCACCTGGCCCACCAGTTCCGTGACCAACTTGCGCCCGGGATGCGTGCGGCGTTCGACGCCAACGCCCGCTCTAAGGTCGCCTTCGCTGTCGGCCCTGACGACGCCCACCACCTCGCCCGAATGACTACAAGCCTCACAACGGAGGACTTCCAGTCGCTAGCCCCCTACGAGATCTACGCGAATCTCGTCGAAGCCGGAGCACCTTCTGGATGGTTCTCCGCTACAACACTTCCGCCGAGCAACCCCATGAACTTCGGCGACAAGATCCGCGAAGCGAGCCGCACGCGCTACGGCGGCAGACCCGTCACGATCCCCGAGCCGGAAACCACCGACCCCGCCGACGTCGCTCCGTCGCGGCCACCGACAACGGAGTCGGCTGGCTCGCATCGTCGAGCACGGAGGCAGTCATGGCCTGCCTTATGAGACCCAGCAACACCGTCTTGACCTCTAGGGCAGATATTCCGGTCGCTGTTCCGGTCGGTATTCCGGTCTCGACGATGAAGACGACCCCTGTGGCCCCACCTGTGGCCGGACAAGGCGCCAACTGGGATGGGACTGTGCTGCAGTTGCCCCGCATTTTGCGTTGCCCCCGCATCAAGGGAGGCCGCTCATGAGCGTCACCTGGACTCCCTACAAGATCCGACAACTCGACCAGCAGCTCACGATGAGGGATAAGGACATTTTGTCCAGCATCGAGCAATTCCGGATGCTGTCGACTCGCCTGATTCAACGCCTGCACTTCCCGGCCGGGGACTTCGGTGAGCACCTCAACGTTCCTGCCGCAACGCGGGGCACCACCCGGGTGTTGCTGCGGCTCGAAGGCCACGGGCTGATCGCACGGCTGCCGCGTCGCATCGGCGGTATCAAGCACGGATCTGCCGGGACCATCTGGCAACTGGCCGCGACGGGCGAACGCTACCTGCGCGCCCAGCGCGACGACGCCGACCGACGCCGCTTCGTCACCCCCACCACGATGTTCATGGAGCACACGCTCGAGGTCGCCGACCTCGCCGTCACCCTAACCGAACAGGCCCGCCTCGGAGCCTTCGAGCTGCTCGACCTACAGACGGAACCGACCTGTTGGCGAGAGCACACCGGAGCCAGCGGCGCGGCGATCACGCTGAAGCCCGACCTGTTCGTGGTCACCGCGAACAGCGATTTCGAGGCGCACTGCTTCGTCGAGCTGGACCGTGCGACCGAGCACCTGCCGGCGATCGTACGCAAGTGCCGCACCTACCAAGCCCACCACCAGTCCGGAGTCGAGCAGACCAAGAACGGACTCTTCCCGCTGGTCGTGTGGGTTGCCCCGGACCAGCCGCGAGCGGACAAGATTCGCCGCAGCATCGACACCACCCCGGGACTCGACCCCGGCTTGTTCACCGTCACCACGAGGGCCGACGCGATCCGCGCCCTCAGCCCCGACCCCGAACCGATCACTAACTCGAAAGGAGGAACCTCATGACACCAACCATCGCCACCACGGCCGCCCCGGACCAGAGCGAGAAGGCCTTGCAGGTCATCACCCTGATGCTGTCCTTGGACCCGGAAGCACAGAGCCAGACGCTCGCGCGGATCATCGCCGCGACCATCCACGACGGCCCCGGCAGCGCCCTCGAACGCTTCGCCGCAACCGGCCACCTCGACCCCGAAACAACACTGGAGGAACTCAACGACGTCCGAGTTCCTCTCGAACGTGAGGACTGGGTCGATGCCCTCGGACGCTACGTGCTCTTCACCGCAGGAGACAGATCATGAACTCGCCCGAGCTGACCCCGAACAGCGTCCCTCCCGAGCTGAACCTGCAGCGCCTGTCGAGGAGCGCCAAGCACTTCGAGACCACCATCGACGCCGCCATTGAACTCGCCAGCGAGCAGGGCCGCGAGATCGACGACACCACCGCCGCGCTCATCGCACACGTCCTCTCTAGGGGGCTCGGACGTGACTCTGCTCTCGCCGAGTTCGCCCGCACCCGCACCGGCACCCCCGACATCTTGAGCGCCGAGTACCTGCGCATCTACGGCCACCCACAGACGCCCGAAACCGTCCGCGGCTGGATCGACTGGCTCGGCACCTACTTCACGACGCAGCTCAACGACACCGACCTTGAGCGCTCGTCCGAGGCCGGCCCGACTGGGGGCCCGCAGTTCCTGCGCCCGCCAAGGCTGCTGCGCAGCGAGCTCACCATCAGCGGCGAAACGCTTGTGCTGCACCTGCCCCCGACAGTAGACGGGCCGCAGATCCAAACCCTCGTCCACCACCTCGAATCGCTGCCCGTGATCGAGAACCCGGCCTTCCGTGCGTTCCTTACGCTGCCCGATGTGGACGGGTCAGCAACCAACCTGGTCGAGACCTTCCACGAGTTCTACGCCGGACACTTCGACACCTACGGAGCGATGATCTACGCCCTCAGCCCGCTCGAGGAATGGCAAACCGCCCTCGGGCAATGGACCGCCGAGAACGGGCTGCCACACGAAGCGGTCACCATCAACGAGGGCATCGTGCTGGAACAGGTACGTGAGGTCTACGACATCGTCGAGACGGACGGCGGCTTCTATGCCTTCAACAAGTAGCCCGCCCGGACGCCAGCGTCCGGTCGAAGCCGTGTTCTCCCACGGCAGACGCCGAGCGATGCGGAATAGTCAACACCCGCTCAAATTCGGGCCTGACGAGGTAAAATTAAGGAGTAAACGGAGACCACAACCGATGCCGAAAATCGCGTCGGGCCTGCGTCCCAGCCCATCCCTGAATGGGGCGCCCACTCCACCACCTCTCTCTCGAAACACAGGCTTCGAGTCTGCCCTCACTCCCACGAAAGGAGGGCAGACATGAACCTGCCCGAATCCAGCGCACCGTCCGCCTTCATCGCCGCACCCCCGCGGCTCCCTGAGATCCGCCCCCAGCAGGTCGACGCCGATGAGATGACGGTCTTCACCAACCCCGTCGCAGACGCTGTCGCACCCGCCGGTTCACGAGCGGTCGTCTATCTGCGTGTGTCCTCCAAGGGCCAGGTCAACACCGACTACGACCCCGAAGGAATCTCCATCCCAGCGCAGCGCATTTCCTGCCAACGCAAAGCCGAACAACTGGGACTGACGATCGTCGCCGAGTACGTCGAGGCCGGAATCTCCGGAACCGAGATGAGCAAACGCGTCGCGTTCCAGCAGATGCTCGAACGCATCCGCCGCGACAAAGACGTCGACTACGTGATCGTCTACAAACTCTCCCGCTTCGCCCGCAACCGCACCGACGACGCCATCGTCATGGCCGACCTGCAAAAGCGGGGGGTCACCCTGATCTCGGCAACCGAGTCCATCGACGCGACTCCTGTCGGGCAACTCATGCACGGCATCCTTGCCGCCTTCAACGAGTACCGCTCCCGTGAGGACGGGGCCGACATCGCTTACAAGATGGGGCAGAAAGCCAAGAACGGCGGCACCCTGGGCAAGGCACCTATCGGCTACATCAACACCCTTGAACGCGTCGAAGGCCGAGAGTTCCGCGGTATCGCCGTCGACGAAGAACGCGCCCCCTTCGTCAAGCTCGCCTTCGAGATATTCGCGACCGGCGACCATACCTACGAAGACATCTCCATCGAACTCACCAAGCGGGGACTACTGACTCGACCAAGTGCAGCCCGACCCGCGCGACCGATCTCCGTCAACAAGGTCTCTCAGCTTCTTCGTGATCGCTACTACCTCGGCCGGGTGGTGTTCAAGGGCGAGGACTACGACGGACGGCACCCCGCGCTCGTCGACCAGGAACTGTTCGACCGAGTTCAGTCGATCCTCGAGACGCGCGGCGTCGCAGGTGAGCGGCGCCGAGTTCTCTCGCACTACCTGAAGGGCACCGTGTACTGCGGGCGCTGCCGACTCGAAGACGACGCCCACAAGCGTCTGATCCTTCAGCGAGCCGTCGGCAAGCAAGGCAACGAGTACTTCTACTTCTTCTGCATCGGCGTCCAAGACCACCGATGCGACGCACCTTACTCAAGCGTCGACCGTGTGGAGGCCGCGATCGAGGAACACTACAAGACGATCCGATTCCGGCCTGAGTTCGTAGCCGTGATGCGCGAAGCCATCGAGGCGACCCTCGCTGATAGCTCTGCGGCCCAACGGCTGCTTCGGAAGCAACTCGAGGGGCAGCTCACCACGCTCGAAACTAAGGAAGAAAACCTCCTCGACCTTGCTGCAGACGGCGAGCTCCCCCAGGACAAAATCCGCGCCCGCATCGCCGACATCAACCGGCAGAGAGCTACTATCCAACGCGAACTCGACACCGTCGTGAACAACCTCGACGAGGGCGCAGAGCACCTGAGCGCGAATCTCGCTCTTCTCGACGACCCACATACTCTCTACATGCGGGCAAGCGACGAAGTACGCCGCAAACTCAACCAGGCCATCTTCACTGCAATCTACGTCGTCAACGACGAGGTAATCGGCGACGAGATCCAGAGCCCGCTTGCCGAGCTTCTAGCCGCTCAGCGGGGCCATCAGGCATTCCAAAGCGGACTCGATCCTCGCGGCGCGCTGACTCAAGCCCAGGCCGAGCTTCGCCGCCACACCAGCGTCACAACAAAAGCCGCCCCGAAGGACGGCTCTTGTGCTGTAACCCTAGAAGAACTACTTTCCGCCATCGAGGGCGGCAGCGATTCTAGTAAGGCTTCTATGGTGGGCCCGGAGGGACTCGAACCCCCGACATCCTCGGTGTAAACGAGGCGCTCTACCAACTGAGCTACAGGCCCGGACCTCTCCAGGCTACTCGGCGGACGCGGGCTGCAGCTCGGCGAGCGCGGCCCGGTACGCCGCGAGCGGTCGCGCCTCGCCCGGGGAGACCGCGAAGGCGGCGCGGACGATGCCCTCCGCATCCACCAGGATCGTCGCCCGCGTCGCGAAGCCCTTCTCGTCGAGGAAGGCCCCGTACTGGCGGGCCACCTCGCCGTGCGGCCAGAAGTCGGCGAGCAGGGTGAAGTCGTAACCCTCGCGCTCGGCGAAGACCCGGAGCGTGGCGGTGGAATCGACGGAGATGGCGAGCAGCCGCACGCCCCCGTCGGTGAAGACCGAGAGGTTGTCGCGCAGCTCGCACAGCTCGCCCGTGCAGGTGCCGGTGAAGGCGAGCGGGAAGAAGACGAGCACAACCGGCGTACCGCGGAGCGCGCTCAGCGAGACGTCCTGACCGAACTGGTCGCGCAGGGTGAAATCGGGGGCGGCGGTGCCGACAGCAGGCAGAGCGGGAGCGGTCACGACTCTCCAGTCGATCGGGCGTCCGAAGTCGTCGGAGCCGGAGGCGGGGTGGATAGACTCGACAGCGCTCGTGCGATGCACTGTGCCGCGACCCGGCGCCCGCGTTCGCGCTGACACACTCTGTCTACCACCAGAAAGAGGGCACAGGTGACGGTCAACGACCAGGATCCGTACTCGGTCAGCCACATCGACTCCGACCCGGAGGAGACCGCGGAATGGGCGGCGTCGCTCGACGCCGTGGTGCACGAGCGGGGCGCCGGCCGTGGCCGCGACATCATGCTCAGCCTGCTGAAGCGCTCGAAGGAGCTGCACCTGGGCGTGCCCATGGTGCCCACCACGGACTACCTCAACACGATCGCGCCCGAGAACGAGCCCGAGTTCCCGGGCGATGAGGAGATCGAGCGCCGGTACCGCGCCTGGATCCGCTGGAACGCCGCAATCACCGTGCACCGCGCGCAGCGCCCCGGCATCGCCGTCGGGGGCCACATCTCGACCTACGCCTCGAGTGCGGCGCTCTACGAGGTCGGGCACAACCACTTCTTCCGCGGCGCCGACCACCCCACCGGCGGCGACCAGATCTTCTACCAGGGCCACGCTTCCCCCGGCATGTACGCCCGCGCCTACCTCGAGGGCCGCCTGAGCGAGACCCAGCTCGACGGGTTCCGGCAGGAGAAGTCGCACGGCGGGGCCGGCGCCGGCCTCTCGAGCTACCCGCACCCGCGGCTCATGCCCGACTTCTGGCAGTTCCCGACCGTGTCGATGGGTCTCGGGCCGATCAACGCGATCTACCAGGCGCAGCTCAACAAGTACGTCACCAACCGCGGCATCGCCGAGGCCGATGACACGCAGGTCTGGGCCTTCCTCGGCGACGGCGAGATGGACGAGGTCGAGAGCCGCGGCGCCCTGCAGCTCGCGGCCAACGACGGTCTCGACAACCTCAACTTCGTGATCAACTGCAACCTGCAGCGTCTCGACGGGCCGGTGCGCGGCAACGGCAAGATCATCCAGGAGCTCGAGAGCTTCTTCCGCGGCGCCGGCTGGAACGTCATCAAGGTCATCTGGGGTCGTGAGTGGGATGCCCTGCTCGAGCAGGACCACGAGGGCGCCCTGCGCGACCTCATGAACCGCACCCCCGACGGCGACTACCAGACCTACAAGGCCGAGTCGGGCGCGTTCATCCGCGAGCACTTCTTCGGGCGCGACCCCCGCACGGCCGCGATGGTCGCCGACTACACCGACGACCAGATCTGGGGCCTCAAGCGCGGCGGCCACGACTACCGCAAGGTCTACGCGGCGTTCAAGGCCGCCAGCGAGCACAAGGGCCAGCCGACGGTCATCCTCGCGAAGACCGTCAAGGGCTACGGCCTCGGCCCGAGCTTCGAGGGCCGCAACGCGACCCACCAGATGAAGAAGCTCACGCTCGACAACCTCAAGCAGTTCCGCGACGAGATGCGCATCCCGATCACGGATGCTCAGCTCGAGGCCGACCCGTACCGCCCGCCGTACTACCACCCGGGGGCCAACGACCCGGCGATCGAGTACCTCCAGGAGCGCCGCCGCGCGCTCGGCGGGTACGTGCCCGAGCGCCGCTCGAAGTACACCGCGGTGACGCTGCCCGACGCCGCGACCTACGACATCGCGAAGAAAGGCTCGGGCAAGCAGGAGGTCGCCACGACGATGGCGTTCGCACGCCTCCTGAAAGATCTGCTGCGCGACAAGGAGTTCGGCCACCGCATCGTGCCGATCATCCCCGACGAGGCCCGCACCTTCGGCATGGACGCCTACTTCCCGACGTCGAAGATCTACAACCCGAACGGGCAGCACTACACGTCGGTCGACCGCGAGCTGCTGCTGGCGTACAAGGAGAGCCCGCAGGGGCAGATCATCCACACCGGCATCAACGAGGCCGGCGCGGTCGCGGCCTTCACCGCGGTGGGCACGAGCTACGCCACGCACGGCGAGCCGCTCATCCCGGTGTACGTCTTCTACTCGATGTTCGGGTTCCAGCGCACGGGCGACGCGTTCTGGGCGGCCGGCGACCAGATGACGCGCGGCTTCATCATCGGAGCGACCGCCGGGCGCACCACCCTCACCGGCGAGGGCCTCCAGCACGCGGATGGCCACTCGCCGCTGCTCGCGAGCACCAACCCTGCCGTCATCACCTACGACCCGGCCTACGGCTACGAGATCGGGCACATCATGCGCGCCGGCCTCGAGCGGATGTACGGCGGCAGCCACCCCGATCCGAACGTCATGTACTACCTCACGGTGTACAACGAGCCGATCGTGCAGCCCGCCGAGCCCGAGGGTCTCGATGTCGAGGGCGTCTTGCGCGGCATCTACAAGCTCTCGACGAGCGCGGTGCTCGGCCCGAAGGCGCAGCTTCTCGCCTCCGGTGTCGCGGTGCCGTGGGCGCTCGAGGCGCAGCAGCTGCTCGCCGCGGACTGGAACGTCGCCGCCGACGTCTGGAGCGTCACCTCGTGGAACGAGCTGCGTCGCGACGGACTCGCTGTCGACGAGCACAACTTCCTGCGGCCGACCGAGACCCCGAAGGTGCCGTACGTCACGCGGGCCCTGCAGGGCGCCGAGGGGCCATTCATCGGGGTCAGCGACTTCATGCACGCCGTCCCCGACCAGATCCGGCCCTTCGTCCCGGGCGACTACGCCACCCTCGGTGCCGACGGCTTCGGCTTCAGCGACACCCGCCCGGCAGCCCGCCGCTTCTTCACGATCGACGGCCCGTCGATCGTCGTGCGCACCCTCCAGCAGCTCGCGCGGCGCGGTGCCGTCGACCCCAGCGCTGTGCCGGCCGCGATCGAGAAGTACCGGCTGTACGACGTGACGGCCGGCACCACCGGGTCGGCGGGCGGCGAGGCGTAGCGAGAGCATCCGGCGAAGGAGCACGGTGGCAGAGCTGACGAAGGCGCAGACCCTGCAGTGGCTGCGCAACATCTCGGGCGAGCTGGCGACGGCGACCCTCAAGCGGCTCGACGACACCCTGCCCTGGTACGGCACGATGCCGCCGAGCCGGCGGTCGGCGGTCGGGCTCGTAGCCCAGGCCGGCATCACCTCGTTCATCAGCTGGTACGACGACCCGACGTCGCAGCCGTGGATCGCCGCGGACGTGTTCGGGGCCGCTCCCCGCGAGCTGCTGCGCTCGGTGAGCCTGCAGCAGACGCTGCAGCTGATCCGCGTCGTCGTCGAGGTGGTCGAGGACCGCGTCCGCGACCGCGACGAGAACCTGCGGCACGGCATCCTCCTCTACAGCCGCGAGATCGCGTTCGCCGCCGCCGACGTCTATGCGCGCGCCGCCGAGGCGCGGGGGCTGTGGGATGCCCGTCTCGAGGCGCTCGTCGTCGACTCGATCCTCTCCGGCGAGTACGACAACGAGCTGCCCAGCCGCATCGCGGCGCTCGGCTGGAACGGGCACGGCGAGGTGTGCGTGCTGGTCGGGACGACGCCGCGGATCGTCGACGTCGACCAGATCCGGCGCACGGCCCGGCACGTCGATGCCGACGTGCTCATCGGCGTGCAGGGCAACCGCCTCGTCGTCGTCATCGGCCGAGCGCGACCGCGCGGCGAGGACGAGGCCGCGACCGAGCCCGAACACACCTTCCAGCAGATCGCCGAGGCGCTCGAGCCGAGCTTCGGGGCCGGCAATCTCGTGCTCGGCCCGGAAGTGCCCGACGTGGTCGAGGCGGGCAAGAGCGCGAAGGCGGCCCTCGCGGGCTTCGCCGTCGCCCGCTCGTGGCGCAACGCCCCGCGGCCGACCCTCGCCGACGACCTTCTGCCCGAGCGGGCGCTTGCGGGCGACCCCATCGCCCGGGGCACCCTCATCGGGCGCATCTACAAGCCGCTCAAGGCCCACAATCCCGAGCTGCTGCTCACCCTCTGGGCCTACCTCGACAACGGCCGCAGCCTCGAGGCCACCGCGCGGGAGCTGTTCGTGCACCCCAACACCGTGCGGTACCGCCTCAAGCGCATCAGCGAGGTCATCGGGTGGGACGCGACCGGCGCGCGCGAGGCGCTGATCCTGCAGTGCGCGCTCATCGTCGGGTCGATCGCCGAGCCGGAGCCGCCGGCGCGCCGCTGAGCCCGGGCCCGGCGGCGGCGCACCGCGCTGTCGACCATCTCCAAGCCCGTTGTACGTTTGTGCACGACTTCCGCACCATCACCCCGCTCCACCCCTTGGAAGGATTGTCCTCATGATCGTCGTCGTGGCCCCCGGCCAGGGCTCCCAGACCCCCGGCTTCCTCGAGCCCTGGATCGCCGACCCCGCGCACCGCGCCCGCCTCGAGCAGTACGGCGAGGCGGCCGGCATCGACCTCGTGGCGCACGGCACCGTCTCCGACGCCGACACGATCCGCGACACCGCGATCGCGCAGCCGCTCATCGTCGCGGCCAGCCTGCTGAGCGCCCACGCGCTGCTCGAGGGCCGCCGCGAGCGCGTCGGCGCCGTCGCGGGGCACTCGGTCGGCGAGTTCGCCGCCGCCGCCGTCGCGGGCGTGCTGACCGACACCGACGCCGTGCGCCTGGTGCGCGAGCGCGGCCTGGCCATGGCGGAGGCCGCCGCGGCTGTCCCGACCGGCATGAGCGCCGTGCTGGGGGGCGACGAGGATGCTCTCGCCGCGCGTCTCGCCGAGCTCGGGCTCAGCGCCGCCAACATGAACGGTGCCGGCCAGACCGTCGTCGCCGGCGAGCTGCCCGCCCTCGCCGCGCTCGCGGCCGAGCCGGTCGCCGGGTCGCGGGTGATCCCGCTGCAGGTCGCCGGAGCGTTCCACACGCACTACATGAGCGGAGCGGTCGAGCGCCTGCGCACGGCCGTCTCGGGGGTCGCCGTCGGCGAGCCGAGCATCCCGCTGCACACCAACCGCGACGGCTCCCGCGTCGCCTCCGGCACCGACTTCGTCGAGCTGCTCGTCGGCCAGGTGAGCTCGCCGGTGCGCTGGGACCTCTGCATGGAGTCGTTCGCCGCGCACGGTGTCACCGGGATCATCGAGCTGCTGCCCGCCGGAGCCCTCGTCGGCCTGGCCAAGCGCGCCCTCAAGGGCGTTCCCACGGTCGCGGTCAAGACGCCCGACGATCTGCCCGCCGCCATCGAGCTCCTGGAGGCCGCCGCGTGAGCACGCCGACCCTGCACCAGTCCACCGGATCGCCCTACACCCGGATCTACGCCATCGGTGCCGCCCGCGGCGACGTGACCGTCACCAACGACGACATCGCTGGCCCGATCGACTCCAGCGACGAGTGGATCCGCCAGCGGACGGGCGTCATCACCCGCAAGCGCGCCTCGGCCGAGGTGCAGGCCGTCGACCTCGCCGAGGCCGCGGCCCGCGAGGCGATCGAGAAGGCCGGCATCGCGGCCGACCAGATCGGGGCGGTCATCGTCTCGACCATCAGCAACGTCGTGCAGACGCCCTCGCTGGCGGCGCTGCTCGCCGACCGCATCGGTGCGACCCCGGCGGCCGCCTACGACGTGTCGGCGGCCTGCGCCGGCTACACCTACGGCATCGCCCAGGCCGACGCCTTCGTGCGCGCCGGCCTCGCCCGCTACGTGCTCGTGGTCGGTGCCGAGAAGCTGAGCGACTTCGCGAAGCCGACCGACCGCACCATCTCGTTCCTCCTCGGCGACGGTGCCGGTGCCGCGATCGTCGGGCCGGCGGACGAGCCGGGCATCTCGGCGACGGTGTGGGGCTCCGACGGCTCGAAGTGGGACGCCGTCGGCATGGACCGCCCGTTCAAGGAGGCCTTCGACGACCCCGAGGGCGAGTTCCCGACGCTCCGCCAGGAGGGCCAGACGGTCTTCCGCTGGGCGGTGTGGGAGATGGCGAAGGTCGCGCAGCAGGCCCTGGACGCCGCGGGCGTGGCGCCCGAGCAGCTGGCGGCGTTCATCCCCCACCAGGCGAACATGCGCATCATCGACGAGTTCGCGAAGCAACTGAAGCTGCCGGAGTCCGTGGTCGTCGCGCGCGACATCGCCACCACCGGGAACACCTCGGCGGCGTCGATCCCGCTCGCCACCCACCGCCTGCTCGAGGAGCACCCCGAGCTCAGCGGCGGCCTCGCCCTGCAGATCGGCTTCGGGGCCGGGCTGGTGTTCGGGGCCCAGGTGGTGCGCCTGCCCTGACCCGCGGCAGCGCGGATCCCCCGCCGCACGACCGCACCGCCCTAGGATTGTCCACGGTCATACGACACCCCCAAGGAGAGAAAACATGGCACTGTCCACCGAAGAAGTTCTCGCCGGCCTCGCCGAGCTCATCAACGACGAGACGGGCATCGCCACCGACTCGGTCGCTCTCGACAAGTCGTTCACCGACGACCTCGACATCGACTCGATCTCGATGATGACCATCGTGGTGAACGCCGAGGAGAAGTTCGACGTGAAGATCCCTGACGACGAGGTCAAGAACCTCACCACCGTCGGCGACGCCGTCACCTTCATCGTCAACGCCTCGGCCTAGCCGACGCGCACGACGCCGGAGCCCGGGGTCGGCCTGCGCCGACCCCGGCCCTCCCGGCAGCACCATTCACCCCTGCAGAGAGCTGACGTTATGACCACCATCGTCGTCACCGGTATCGGTGCCACCTCCCCTATCGGCGGAACCGCCCGCGAGAGCTGGGACGCCCTGCTGCGCGGCGAGTCGGGCGCGCACACCCTCGCCTACGACTGGGTCGCCCAGCACGAGCTGCCCGTCACCTTCGCCGCCGAGGCGAAGGTGCGCCCCGAGGAGGTGCTCGAGCGCCAGGAGATCAAGCGCCTCGACCCCTCCGCCCAGTACGCCCTCATCGCCGCCCGCGAGGCCTGGGCCGACGCCGGCGCCCCCGACATCACCCCCGAGCGCATCCTCGTCGACTACGCCACCGGCATCGGCGGTCTCTGGACGCTGCTCGATGCGTGGGACGTGCTCAAGGAGAAGGGCCCGCGCCGTGTCCTCCCGATGACGATCCCCATGCTCATGCCCAACGCGGCCGCGGCCGCCATCAGCATGCACCTCGGTGCTCGTGCCGGGGCCCGCACCGTCGTCTCCGCCTGCGCCTCCGGCACCGAGGCCATCGCGAACGCCTACGAGCACCTGCAGCTCGGCCTCGCCGACATCGTCATCGCCGGCGGCACCGAGGCCGTCGTCCACCCGCTGCCGATCGCGGCCTTCGCGTCGATGCAGGCGCTCTCCAAGCGCAACGACGACCCCGCCGCCGCCTCCCGCCCCTACGACGTCGACCGCGACGGCTTCGTGCTCGGCGAGGGCGCCGCTGCCGTCGTGCTCGAGACCAAGGAGCACGCGCTCGCGCGTGGTGCCCGCATCTACGCCGAGCTCGCCGGCGGCTCGGTCACGAGCGACTCGTACCACATCACCGCGCCCGACCCCGAGGGCTCCGGCGCCGCCCGCGCCGTGCTCGCCGCTCTGAAGCAGGCCGGCGCGACGCCCGACGAGGTCTCGCACATCAACGCGCACGCCACGTCGACCCCGGTCGGCGACATCGCCGAGTTCGAGGCGCTCAAGCGCGTCTTCGGCGACCGCGTCTCGAGCATCCCGGTGTCGGCCACGAAAGCGTCGACCGGACACCTGCTCGGCGGCACCGGTGCGCTCGAGGCGGTCTTCACGATCCTCGCCCTGCACGAGCGCACGGCTCCGCCGACGATCAACCTCGACAACCAGGACGAGGCGATCCCGCTCGATGTCGTGACCAGCCCGCGCCCGCTCGGCGACGGCCCGCTGCTCGCGATCTCGAACTCGTTCGGGTTCGGCGGCCACAACTCCGTGGTGGCGTTCCGCACGGTCGACTAGCAGCGCGGTCGACGGGCGCTCGCTGTCGCGCCGTCGCGCCGTCGCGCCGTCCGGTGGTGCGGGGCGGCGAGGGATGCGGGGCTCAGCCCGTGCGGTGCAGCCAGACGACGCGCGCGCCGTCGCCGGCGTGGCGGAACGACTCGAGCTCGTCGTCCCAGGCCTGGCCGAGCGCAAGCCGCAGTTCGCGGTGCAGCTCGAGCGCGTTCGACCCGGCGACCTCCATCGCGTAGCGGATGCGGTCCTCCGGGATCACCGTGTTGCCGAGCGTGTCGGTCTGGGCGTAGTAGATGCCGAGGTCGGGCGTGTGCATCCAGCGGCCGCCGTCGGTGCCGAGACCGGCGTCCTCGGTGACCTCGTAGCGCAGGTGCTCCCAGCCGCGCAGGGCGCTCGCGATGCGGGCGCCGGTACCGCGCTCGCCCTCCCAGACGAACTCGGTGCGCAGCGAGCCCGGCAGCACGGGCTGGTCGATCCACTCGAAGCTCAGGGCGCGATCGAGAGCACGCCCTGCGGCCCACTCGATGTGCGGGCAGAGCGCGCGAGGAGCGGAGTGCACATACAGCACTCCGCGTGCGGTTGCAGCAGCCACGGTCCCCTCCGGTTCGTTCAGGTGCGACTTCCCCATCGACCTGGGTGGCGGAGTGCCGGGCGTGTTCGGTTGTGGACGCTCGCGCGTCGTCGCCAGTATGCCGCAGACCGGCCCGGAATCACAAGGCTGTGATTCGAGAAACCATGAGAACCTCGCCTTTCGGCCCCCTGCGTATGCATACGCCGCATAGACTGCGGTCATGAGCCTCCGCCACTCGCTGCTCGCCGTGCTCACCCTCGGCCCCGCGTACGGCTACCAGCTGCACGCCGAGGTGGTCGAACGCACCCGCCGCGACGCGCCCCTCAACGTCGGCCAGGTCTACTCGACGCTCGACCGGCTGCGCCGCGACGGCCTCATCGAGGATGCGGGCAGCACGCCCGACAACCTGCCCCTGTACGCCCTGACCGACGCCGGAGCGATCGAGGCGGGCATGCACCTCACCGAGCCCGACCTCGCCGACTGGCACGACATGGTCGAACGGGTGCTGCTGGCGCTGTCGCTGCCCGGCGACCACGTTCCGGTGCTGGTGAGCAGCTACCGGCGGCTGTGGGCGCCCCGCGGGGGCGCGAGCGACGAGGTCACCGACCCCAGCGGCGGAGCCGCGCAGGCGGCCGCCCAGCACGCCGCGCGCCTGCTGCAGGCCTCTGCCCTGGCCTGGCTCGACGCGCTGCCGAGCATCGAGCCGTGGGGCCTGCGAACCGACCGGCGGCGGCGCGGACGGCGAGCGGCGGAGAGCGCGCATCCCGCGCACTGAACCACGCCGCGCCTTACTTGGCGTCGCTGTAGCGCTGCACCGCCGCGACCGTGACCGGGAAGCTCACCGGCGCTGCCCCGAACAGCAGCCGGCCCGCCTCGGCCGCCGCGGCGCGCAGGGCCGTCTCGACGCGCTCGACCTCCGCCTCGGGGCTGTGCACGATCAACTCGTCATGGACGAAGAAGACCAGGTGCGGCTGCGCGGCCAGCGGCCCCGCATCCGGGCTCCACAGCCGGCGGCGCACTCCCGCGAGCCAGGCCAGCGCCCACTCGGCCGCCGTGCCCTGCACGACGAAGTTGCGCGTGAAGCGCCCCCACGAGCGCGCCGCCGCGCGCGCCGCGCGCCGCTCGGCCTCGCCGACCGCGTCAGACGCGGATTGCGCCTGCCGGTCGCGCCAGGACGCCGAGGGGGCCGGTGAGGTGCGGCCGAGCCCGGTGCGCACCCGCTCGCCCCGCTCCCCCGCGCGCGCCGCCGCTTCGACGAACCCCAGCGCGCGGGGGAACGCGCGCTCGAGCCGCGGCAGCACCTGCGCACTGACGCCCGTCGTGCCGCCGTACATCGCCCCGAGCATCCCGACCTTCGCCTGCTCGCGGGTCGCCACCGCACCCGTCTCGACCATGCCCGTGTACAGGTCGACGCCCGCCCCGGCGCGGGCCATCGCCGCATCGCCCGAGAGGGCGGCCAGGATGCGCGGCTCCAGCTGCGCGGCATCCGCGACCACCAGGCGCCACCCCGGGTCGGCGACGATCGCCGGCCGCACCTGACGCGGCAGCTGCAGGGCGCCCCCGCCGTCGGAGGCCCAGCGGCCGGTGACGACACCGCCCGGCACGAAGGTCGGGCGGAAGCGGCCGTCGTGCACCCACTCCTCCAGCCAGTGCCAGCCGTTCGCGCTGTGCAGGCGGCTCAGCGTCTTGTACTCCAGCAGCGGCGGAATCGCCGGATGGTCGAGCCGCTTCAGCTCGCCCGAGCGGGCCGAGTCGACCGCGAGCCCGGCGCGGCGCAGCGTGCCGACGAGGGCGGGCGGCGAGTCGATCGGCACGGGGCCGACGCCGAGCAGCCGCTCGACCTCGGCGGCGAGGGCGGCCAGCCGCGCGGGCCGCGCCCCCGGGGCGGGGCGGGGCCCCAGTGCCGCCGTGAGCAGGGCGTCGTGCTCGGCGGCGCTCCACGGCAGGCCCGTGGCGTGCATCTCGGCGGCGGCGAGAGCTCCCGCCGACTCGGCGGCGAGCAGCAGGGTCACCCGTGCGGGATCGGCGAGCGCGGCAACGGCGGCGCGCTGCTGGTGCCACAGAGCACGGGCGCGCGGCAGAGGCGGAGCATCCCGCCCTGCACGGCCCGCACCGGCCTCGTCGAGGTCGAACAGGGTGTCCGGGCGATTCGGGCGCGGCGCCTCCCATCCGGCCAGCGCGGGTCGCCCCTCGATGCCCGCCAGGATCGCATCGCTCAGGCGCAGATCATGACAGCGCTCGACGCGCACGCCCTCCGCGAGCAGGGGCGGGTACCACTGCGCGGTGTCGGTCCACACCCAGCGCGGATGCTCCGCCTCGCGCGCGGCGACGGCCGCCGCCAGCCCCTCCGCGGCAACGAGGGTCTCCCGGCCGTCGTCGTCGATCAGGGCGAGCCCCTCGGGCCGCCGCTCGATGACGATCTGCACGCCCCCAGTCTGCCGCTGCGGGGCGACAGCGCCCGCCCGGCGCACCTCCACAATTCAGGACCCGCCGCGCGCAGAAGCCCGCAACACGCCGAAACGGCCGCCCTGACAGCCGGCAGCGGCCAGCCTCTCCTGAATTGTGGAGACGGGGGTCGGGGCCGCGGCGAGGGGCGACGCTCAGTGCAGCAGCGAGCCGTCCGCCGCCAGCACGTTCTTCTCGCCCGCCTCGATGCGGAACGGGAAGCGGTTCTGCTTCGGCGGCAGCGGGCAGTTGAACGCGTAGCTGAAGGCGCAGGGCGGCAGCACGGCGTTGTTGAAGTCGAGGGTGATCGAGCCGTCGGGGTTCGGGGCAATGAACAGGAAGCGGCCGACGCTGTAGGTGTCGTCGCCGTTGGTGGCGTCGGCGAACACGAGCTGCAGGGCGCGCCCCGACTTGAAGGCCGCGATGTCGTACTCCACGCCGTCGTGGGTGAAGCGGATCTCGCCGGGCACGACTTCGCCGCGGGTCTTGCCGTCGTCCTTCAGGTGCTCGAAGCCGACGACCGAGCCGCCCTCGATCTCACGGAAGGTGCCGGTGATCACCCAGTCGGGGTTGTAGTCGAAGGCGTCGATGCCGCCGAAGTTCTGAATGCCCTCGCTCTGGGAGTCCCAGACGCGCAGCGCGTAGAGGCCGTCCTCCCCGGCGATGACGAAGCCCGTGGTGTGCTCGTCGAAGACGACGGTCGAGGGCGCGGGGTCATCCTTGCCGCGCACGAGCACGGTGCCGTCGACCAGGTCACCGTCGACGCGGATCCCCTCCGCGGCGGTCGCGGTCACGAGCAGTCCGCTCGTCCCGGCCGGCGCGGGAGCCCACGTGCCGGGAACGCCCCAGATCGTCTGCTCCTCGCCCACCCACTGCGTGTTGACGAGCGCGAGCGGACCCTGCGGCTGCACGGCGGCGAGGGCGCGGCGCTCGCGGAATACGGCGTAGCGCTCGGCGGGGGTCTGCGGTGCGGCGGGGGCGGCGTCGGTCATGGGTCCATCCTTCCGGGTGCTCTGGGAGCAACCGGGCAGGGCGCGCGGGGATTCCCGTCGGCTCTGTCTCAGCCCCCGAGGAGCCCGAGGACGAGAACGGCGGCGGCAGGGATGCTCGCAAGCGCGGTCGCGGCGGCCACCCGCAGGCGTGCCGCCGCCTCGGGGCTCTGCACGGCACGGCCCGCGGGTCGCGCGACTGCCCACTCGGCGGCGGCCCACGCGGCCGTCGCGGCGAGGATGACCAGCGTCACGACCCGCACGCCGTCGCTGGCAGGGGCACCGACGACCAGCCCCGTCACCTGCACGAGGGCGATCACCCCCCAGGGCACGATCGCGAGGGCCGTCAGGAAGGCGTACGGCCACAGGTGCCCGCGTCCGGTATCAGCGCGCGCGGTGCGGTCGGAGAGCCAGCCGAGCATCGCCGAGCCGGCAGCGAGTGCGTAGAGGGCGACGACGGTCGCCGCCTCGTCCACGCCGTTGAGCAGGGCGACGATCACGATGGTGATGCCGAGCGACTGCGAGACCCCGACCCAGTGCAGCGTCGAGGCGGCCTGGGCGGTCAGTGTTCCGCGCCAGGCCCGGAGTGCGGCGAGCGCGGTGAGCACCCCCGCGACAGCCAGCACGCTCAGCACCGCCACCTCGGGGCTGAAGGCGACCCTCGCCCCGAACACGAGACCGAACGAGCCGTCGCTCGTCACCGGCGGGTCGAATACGACCCCGACGGAGAGCAGCCCGATCCCGGCGGCAGCCGTGGCGACGAGAACGAGCGAGACCAGGAGCTGGACGGCGAGCACGACGCCCGCCGTCGCCAGCATGCGTGCGGACGGCGGTGCGGGGCTGATCACGGCGGCCTCCTCGCTGATGGTCCGGTCGGTGCGTAGGGCGGACGGGACTTGAACCCGCGACCGATGGATTATGAGTCCACTGCTCTAACCAGCTGAGCTACCGCCCCGCGGCCCGCCGTCGCGCGACGGATCGCCCGCTCACTCTATCGAGCGCCCCTGCTGCGGCCGGCCGCGGCCGACCGGTGTTCCCCGGTCAGGGAGCGACGACGTCGAGGTCATCGACCGGGTCGACGACCTCCTCACCGCGGTACAGCGCCTCGAAGGTGTCGAGCGTGCGGTTGATGTCGTGCCCCTGCACGATGCGGAGGCTCTCGCGCTTGAGCTCGAGCAGCTCGTCGTGCGGCATCGTGAAGACCTTCGTGAGCAGGCCCGCGAACTCGTCGATGTTGCCCGGCTCGTAGAGGAACCCGTTCTCGCCGTGGTGGATGAGGTGCGGCAGGGCCATGGCGTTCGCCCCGATGACGGGGAGGCCGGAGGCCATGGCCTCCATGGTTGCGATCGACTGCAGCTCGGCGCGCGAGGGGATCGCGAACACCGAGGCGCGGGTGAGCTGCTGCTTCAGGTACGACTCTGGGGCGTGGCCGGCGAAGTGCACGCGGTGCGAGATGCCCAGCTGGGCCGCGAGCTTCTCGAGCGCGGGGCGCTGCTCGCCGTCGCCGATGATCTCGACCTTGACGTCGAGCGACTGGTCGAGGCGCGCGGCCGCGCGCAGCAGCTCCTCGATGTGCTTTTCGGCCTCCACGCGCCCGATGAACAGCACGACGTTCTCGGTGCGGGGCGCGAGGTTCGGCGTGTAGTGGTCGATGTGCAGGCCGCAGCTGATCGGGTGCACGTTGGTCAGCTCGGTGTACTTCTCGAGGTAGTCCGCCGCCTTGCGGGTCGGCGTGGTGACCGCCTCGGCAAGGCCGAAGGTGCGGCCCGCGGCCTTCCACGCGGCGCGCACGGCGGGCTCGCGCAGCGCGCCGATGAAGGGGGTGAACTGCAGGCCGTTCTCGGGCATGAAGTGGTTGGTGCCGATCACGCGGATGCCGCGCTTGACCGCCTCGCGGGCGAGACCGCGGCCGACCACGATGTGCGACTGGAAGTGCACGACGTCGGGCTTGACCGCATCGAGGATGCGGGCGGCGTTCTGCTCGATGCGCCACGGCAGGGCGTAGCGCAGCCACGGGTGCGGGTACCAGCGCCACGAGCGCAGGCGGTGCACGGTCATCGGCTGACCCTCGTGCTCCTCGGTGCGGGTGACGTTGGGGCCGCCCTCCGCGCCGGGGGCGACGATGTGCACCTCGTGACCGCGCTCGACGAGCCCGGCGGCGAGCCGCTCGGCGAACTTCGCGGCGCCGTTGACGTCGGGCGGGAAGGTGTCGGCACCGATCAGGATGCGCAGGGGCCGGCCGGGCGAGCCGCCGTCGTGCGGGGCGTCAGACACAGTGGGGTGATCCTTGCTTCTCGATGGTGGGCGCTGCTCGACAATCGGCGCGAGCGCGACGGGGACACGAGGAATACCGGGGTCTACGCTACCGCAGAGCGGGCATCCGCCGCCCGGTGCTCAGCGGTGGGTCTGCGGATGGTGCTTCGCCAGCTGGATCACCCCGAAGACGGCGAGTGCTCCGGCGGCGACCGCGACGACCGCGAACAGCGGCGGGATGAGGGCCGCCTCGCCGAGCACGATCACACCGATGAGCACCGCGACGAGCGGGTCGACCACCGTGAGGCCCGCGATGACCAGGTCGGGCGAGCCCACCGAGTAGGCGGTCTGCACGAAGTAGCTGCCGAGCGCCGCGGAGGCGAGCAGGGCCACGATGGCGAGCACCGTCAGCCACTCGAAGTTCCCGTTGAGGATGCGGTTGATGACGACCTTGGCGAGGGTGGCGACGAACCCGAACAGCACGCCGGCGCCCAGGATGTAGAACATCGCGCCGACGCTCCGACGGGCGAGGGCGAAGGCGACGCCGAACGCGGCCAGGGTGACGCCCAGGATGCCCAGGACGGTCAGGAGCTGCCGCTCGGAGATCTCCTGCTCGATCGCGTACACGGCGGCGATCGCCACGAAGACGCCGACGCCGCCGACGCACATCACGATGGCGCGGATCGCGGGGCCCTCCAGACGGATGCGGGACACCCGGGCGTTGACGATCGCCGTGATGACGAGCGCGACCACGCCGAGCGGTTGCACGACGATCAGCGGCGCGAAGCCGAGGCTGGTGAGCTGGAAGAGGATCGCGAGACCGAGCAGGACCGTGCCGAACAGCCAGGACGGCCGGGCCGCCAGGTGCAGCAGCTGGCGCACGCTGAGGCCCGCCTTGGTGCCGTCGCCGTGCGACTGCTCGACGCGCGCGACACCGCGGTGCTGCAGCTGGGCGCCGAGCGAGAGGAACACCGCTCCGATCAGGGCGATGGGGATGCCGATCGCCTGGTACGGGGTGAGCGTGATCTGCTCGGTGAGGTCAGTCAGCTCGGGCGGCACGCGGTCAATCTACCCCGCGGGGCGTCGATATCCTGGCTGAATGGCCGTGCGTCCCATCTGCATCACCGGCGAACCCGTTCTGCACCGCAGCGCCGCAGAGGTGGCCGTCATCGACGACGCCGTGCGCGCGCTCGTCGCCGACATGTTCGAGACCATGGAGGCAGCCCCCGGGGTCGGGCTCGCGGCCCCGCAGATCGGCGTCGACGCCCGCATCTTCGTCTACGACTGGACCGACGACGACGCCGTGCGCTGGCGGGGCGTGGCCATCAATCCCGAGCTGCTGGTCAGCCCTCCCCCGGTCGGCGAGGCCGACGAGGAGTTCGACAGCGAGGGCTGCCTCTCGGTGCCGGGCGAGCGGTTCCCGCTGGTACGTAGCGACCGTGCCGTGCTGCGGGCCGTCGACCTCGATGGCGAGCCGTACGAGATCGACGCGGTCGGTTGGCTCGCCCGCATCTTCCAGCACGAGAACGACCACCTCGACGGGGTGCTGTACGTCGACCGGCTCGCGCACCCGCACGCGAAGGCCGCCCAGAAGGCCGTACGCAAGCGCTCGTGGGGTTCGCCCGGGCAGAGCTGGATGCCCGGCGTCGACGACCTCGAGGGCTGACCCGCCCCCTCAGCGCCCGCGACACGCGCTCAGGCCCAGCCGAGGGCGCGGAGGCCCGCCGCCGTGGCCGCGGCGGCGATGATGACGAGGATGAACGGCACACGCAGCGCGAACAGCCCGGCCGCGACCGCCAGAGCGGGCAGCCGCGCGTCGATGGCGATGCCCTGGCCGGCACCGACCGTCTGCACGACGATGAGCGCCGACAGCAGGGCCACCGTCATCAGCTCGGCCGTGCGGCTCGCCGTCGGCGTCTCGAGCACGCGGGGCGGCACCAGGTAGCCGAGCAGCTTCGTCGCCAGCACGAGGATCGACGCGAGCAGGATGATCTGCCAGACGGTCACGACGCCTCCCCCGCGTCGCCGCGGCGGCCGGCGAACAGGTTCGGGATGCCCACCGCGAGCGCCACGAGGGCCGCGACCAGCACCGGCACGCCCTGCGGCAGCACGGGCAGGAGCACGGCCGCGACCACGGCCGCTCCGACCGCCACGGCGATGGGCTGCAGGGCCCGCAGGCGGGGCCAGATGAGGCCGAGGAAGGCCGCGCCAGCGGCCGCATCCAGCCCGAACTGCCGGACGTCGCCGAGCAGGTCGCCGAGGATGGCGCCCAGGAGCGTCATGAGGTTCCAGCCGACGTAGATGATCGCCCCGGTCGCCCAGAAGCCCACGCGCTGCGCGGCGAGCGTGGGCTGGGCCGTGGCCACGGCCGTCGACTCGTCGATGGTGAGATGACCCGCGACCAGTCGCTTGGCGAATCCGGGGCCGATGATCGGCGAGACCCGGATCGCGTACAGCCCGTTGCGCAGGCCCAGCAGCGCGGCCCCCGCGATGGCGGCCGGACCGGCCGCGGTGCCGCCGGTGGCGAGCACGCCGATGAGCGCGAACTGCGAGCCGCCGGAGAACATCACGAGGCTGAGCACGCAGGCCTGCCAGATGTCGAGGCCGGAGGCGACTGCGAGCGCACCGAACGAGACGCCGTACGCCGAGACCGCCAGACCGACCGCGAGGGAGGCGCGCCAGGCGGCCCGGCGCTCAGCCTCGGCGCTCACCGGTGCCGTCGCCGGCGCCGTCGGCGGAGGCGGCCGCCGCGCGGACGATCTCGAGCAGGGCATCGGGGTCGATGTCCTTGTAGACGACGGCGAACACGCCGGCGCGGGCGGCCTCGGCGACGTGGTCGTCGAGGTCGAGGGCGGTGGCGAGCACGATGCGCGGGGCGGGACCTTGCTGACGGACCTCCGCGTCACTCGTGATGCGCGCGCTCGCGGCGAGGCCGTTCACGCGCGGCATGTGGAGGTCCATCAGGACGACGTCGACCGGCTCGCGGCGCACGACGGCGAGGGCGCGGGCTCCGTCGCCGACCTCCCCGACGACGGTGATTCCGGGCTGCGAGTCGAGGAGCATCCGCCAGCCCTCCCGCTGGGCGGGCGCGTCATCCGCGATCAGCACCCGCACGACCGCGGCCGCGGTCACGAGCGCTCCCGCGGGGCTCCGGTCTGGCTGCGGAGCGCGGGGAACACCACGGAGAGCGAGAAGCCGACACCGGGCACGGTCGTCGCCGTCAGGATGCCGCCGTAGAGCTCGGCGCGCGACCGCATCTCGGTGATGCCGCGACCGGTGGGCTCGGCCGTCAGCGCCTTGAGGTCGTCGTCGATCGTGTAGCCGACCGCGGCGGGGTCGTTCGGGTCGAGGCCCTCGCGGCGCGCGGTGGCGCGGATGCCGTCGTCGTCGACCTTTACGTGCAGCCCGTCGGAGCCCCAGGTGAAGGTGACGCGGGCGGTGGTGCCGGGGCCTCCGTAGCTCAACGCGTTGGCCAGGGCCTCCTGCAGGATGCGGTAGATGGCGAGCTCGGCCCCCTGCTTGAGGTCGAACGACTCACCGAGCTCCTCGAACTCGACCTCGAGGCCGCTGTCGCGCATGACCGCGAACAGGTCGCGCGTCGACTTCAGGCGCGGGTGGGGGGCCGCGCTCGCCTCGCCCTCGCGCACGAGCCCCATGACGCGCCGGAGGTCGGCGAGCGTCGCACGGGCCGACTCGGCGATGACCGCGGCGGCACGACCGGCCGCGGAGGGGTCGGCGGTCGCCGCGTAGCGGGCGCCGTCGGCCTGGCTGATGATCACGGAGAGCGCGTGGACCGAGACCTCGTGGAGCTCGCGGATGATCCGCAGCCGACCGGTCTGCTCGGCGAGGGCGAGCTCGAGCTCGATACGCTGACGCTCGGCCGCCCTGCGGTCGAAGGCGGTGGCCCGCGCCCGTCGGCGAGCCCGCAGCCACGCCACGAGCAGCGCGATGACCAGCACCAGCAGCACGCCGGCACCGGCGATCAAGCCGATGCCGAGCGGTTGCGTGAGCACGGCGGAGAGGGCCTCGACCTGCACGGGGCTCCTCTCGGGGTGGCCGTTCATCGCACCCGGGTGAGAAGGGTGCGTGCGGCGGGAGGTGTGGCTCCCCGACTTGGACTCGAACCAAGAACCTGCCGGTTAACAGCCGGCTGCTCTGCCAATTGAGCTATCGAGGATCGCTGAAACAGCACTCCTACGGTAGCAGAACTGGAGGGGCTTGATGCACGCTGCACGACCCTCGCGCCGGGGTCGCGAGCCCCCGAGGCGGTCGCGCTCAGTACCCGAGCCTGGGGTCCACGATGCCGACCAGCGGCCCGCCGGCGAGGAAGCCGCGCACGTTCTCGGTGATGCGGCCCGCGAGGAGCGGCGCGGTCATCTCGGGGGTGTCGGCCGAGTGCGAGGTGATGACGCAGCGCGGTTCCGCCCACAGCGGGTGGTCGGCCTCGAGCGGCTCCGGGGTCGTGACGTCGAGGCCCGCACCGAGCAGCCGCCCCTCGCGGAGCGCCGCGGCCAGCGCGAGCTGGTCGACGAGAGCACCGCGGGCGATGTTGACGAGCGCGGCCGTCGGCGGCAGCAGCGCCAGCTCGTCGGCGCCGATCAGCTGGCGGGTCTCGGAGGTCGCGGCCGCCGCGAGGATGAGCACGTCAGTGATCGGGAGGACCGTCGGGAGGGCATCCGTCGTCACCGTGCGATCGGCACCGGGCATCGGCGCGGCGCTGCGGCGCACGACCGTCGTGCGCACCCGGTACGGCTGCAGCAGGCGCAGGATCTCGGCCGCGATGCCGCCCGCGCCGACGATCGTGACGTTCCGCCCGTAGAGCGAGAGCCCGGTGCGCACCGGCGCCCAGCGCGCGGCGCGGGCCTTCGGGCCGAGCTCGCGCAGCACCGCCTGGGCGAGCGTGACAGCGTGCTCGGCCACCGGCTCGGAGTACGCGCCCTTGGCGCTCGTGAACACGGGCCCCGAGCCGTCGGCGTAGCGCGCGAGCACGCTCGCGAAACCGTCGACCCCGGCCCAGGGCAGCTGCACCCAGCCGATCGCCGGGTGCGCGTCGAGGGTCTCCAGGAGCTCGTCGGCGCGCTTCTCGCTCAGCCAGACGAGCCCGCGCGTGTCCGCGTCGAGCGGGGCCACCTCTCCCCCGCCGGCCACCACCGCGGCGGTGAAGAACTCGGAGGCGGTCGGCAGCACGGCGATGCGGCCGGGCTCGACCGCGCGCGCGGGCTGGCGACCCTGCCCCGCGACGGGGTCGCGGTGCTGATCGGTCAGCGCGAACACGGCATCGGCGGCGAACGTCGCCGACGCGGTCATGCGATCGGGGTCGGTCACGGATGCTCCTTCCGGGCGCGGCCCGCTCCGGGTCTCACGCGCGCGTGCGCGCGAGCTCGGCCAGGCGCTGGACGTACGGGTGCTGCGGGTCGTCGAGCACCGCGTCGACGGTGCCGAGCCCGACGATGCCGCCGCGGTGCAGCACGGCGAGCCGTTGCGCGAGCCGCCGCACCTCGCCGATCTCGCTGCTGACGACGAATGCGGCGAAGCCGCGCTGCCGCTGCACCTCGGCGAGGTGGTCGAGGATCATCCCTCGGACGGTCGCGTCGATGCCAGCGGTCGCCTCGTCGGCGACGAGCAGCTCGGGCTCGAGCACGAGGGCGCGCGCGATCGCGACCCGCTGCCGCTGCCCGCGGCTGAGCTCGTGCGGGAACTTCGGCATCGTCGCGAGCGTCAGGTGCATGGCATCGATCGCCTCCGCGGCGATGCCACCGGCGGCCCTGCGGGAGAACTTCGGGTCGCGGAGGAAGAGCGGGAGCGCGACGTTCTCGGCGACCGTGAGGTGCGGGTCGAGCACGAGGCCGGCGTCCTGCGGCACGTAGCCGACCCGGAGGGCGAGCGCGTTGTCGCCCCGCCGGCCGAGGTGGCGCACGTCGACCCCGAGCACCTCGAGCGCCCCGCCGACGATCTCGACCCCGCGGTCGACGCTGCGGGAGGTGTACCCCGCGATCGCGCGGGCGAGCGTGCTCTTGCCGCTGCCGGCGTCGCCGATCACCGCGAGCGTCTCGCCCGGGGCGATATCGAGGCTCAGCCCGGCGATGGCCGTGACGGGCGAGCGGCCGAGGCCCGAGCGGTAGCGCAGCGTCAGATCGCGCGCGCGCACTGCCGATTCGGTCACGCTCCCGAGCCTAGCCGGAGCGCGCGGAGGGCGGTCAGTCGCCGCGCACGCGGCGGCGCTCGGCCTCCAGCTCGACGAGCTCGCGCTGCAGGGTGCGGTGGCGCTCGGGCTCCGCCTCGGCATCGGTCCGCTGAAGGGCGCCGAGCAGCTCGGTCTTGCGACGCAGCAGGTCGCGCTCGATGAGCGAGGTGGTGACGCCCCGGCAGTACTCGGCCTCGAATCCCTCGCGCAACGGCAGGGGCGCGATCGCGAGCTGCGTGACGAGCGGCTCGAAGGCGCTCGGCGCCTCCTCCGTGACCCGACGAGGCCAGTCGGCCGCACCGTAGGCCTCGAAGGCGGCAAGCATGGCATCGCGGACGGTCGCCAGGGCCGGCTGCCCGAAGGCGGTGTGCAGCGAGCGCTCCGCCACCGCGCGGTCGATGTGGTCGGGATGCTGCAGCAGGGCCATGAGCAGCTCGCGCTCGAGCCGCGTGACGGGGTCGTTGGGCAGCTGGGCGATGCCGATGGTCGGCACGGTCGCCTCGGCCATCGCGGGCTTGGCGTCGCCCGGCGGGATGCTCGACGCCCCCGCGGCCCCGACCCCCGTCATCCCCCCGGGGCCGGAGGCGCCGCCCGCCGGAACCGCGCCCGGAGCGGACGCCGCCCCCCGCCGGGCCGGCGGGGCCGCACGCCGCGCGGCCCGCACGGCGGCCGTCACCTCGGCGGGGTCGGTGCCGATCCAGCCGGCGAGCGTGCGGGCGTAGCCGATCGAGAGCGCCTCGTCGCGGATGCCCGCGACAACCGGCGCGGTGGCCCGCAGAGCTGCGACGCGACCCTCGACGGTCTCGAGGTCGTACAGCTCGAGCTGCCGACGGACCATGAACTCGTACATCGGCTTCTTACCCTGGATGAGCAGCCGCACGGCGTCGTCCCCGCGCTGGAGGCGCAGGTCGCAAGGGTCGAGACCGTCGGGGGCGACGGCGACGAAGGTCTGCGCGGCGAACCGGTGCTCGTCGGCGAAGGCGCGGCTCGCCGCCTTCTGGCCGGCCTCGTCGGGGTCGAACGTGAAGACGACCTCGCCGAGACCGTGCGAGTCGCGGTTGTCGACGTCCCCCATCACGCGGCGGATGATCGTGATGTGGTCGCTGCCGAACGCGGTGCCGCAGGTGGCCACGGCGGTCGTGATGCCCGCGAGGTGGCAGGCCATCACGTCGGTGTAGCCCTCCACCACCACGACCTGCTTGCCCTTCGCGATGTCGCGCTTGGCCAGGTCGAGGCCGTAGAGCACCTTCGACTTCGAGTAGACGGGGGTCTCGGGGGTGTTGAGGTACTTCGGGCCCTGGTCGGTCTCGAGCAGCTTGCGCGCCCCGAAGCCGAGGGTCTGCCCCGTGACATCCTTGATCGGCCAGATCAGACGCCCGCGGAACCGGTCGTACGGCCCGCGGTCGCCCTGGCCCTGCAGCCCTGCGGCGAGGATCTCCTCCGCCGTGAAGCCGAGCCCGCGCAGATGCGCGCCGACGACGTCGTAGGCGTTGGGGGCGTAGCCGATCGAGAAGCGCTCGGCGGCGGCCGCGTCGAAGCCGCGCTCGCCGAGGAACCGGCGGGCCGGCTCGGCCTCGGGGGTCGCAAGCTGCGCCCGGAAGAACTGCTCGGCCGCGGCATTGGCGGCGAGCAGTCGGCTGCGGTTGCCCTGATCGGCCGCCGGTGCGCCGTCCTCGTAGTGCAGGGTGTAGCCGATGCGGGCGGCGAGCCGCTCGACGGCCTCCTGGAAGGTGACGTGGTCCATCTTCTGCAGGAACGAGTAGACGTCACCGCCCTCGCCGCAGCCGAAGCAGTGGTAGAAGCCGACCTGGGGGCGCACGTGGAAGCTCGGGCTGCGCTCGTCGTGGAAGGGGCAGAGGCCCTTCATCGACCCCACACCCGCGCTCTTCAGCGCGACGTAGTCGCCGACGATGTCGGCCAGATTCGTGCGCGACCGGACCTCGTCGATGTCGCTTCGTCGAATGAGGCCTGCCACAGGGCCGATTCTAGGTGCGGTGCATGAGCGGGATGCTCTACGCGACGAGCCGCTCGTGCCAGCTCATCGCCCCCTGGTCGGTGAGGGAGGCGACCTGGTCGACGATGACCCGCTTGCGGGCGGCGTCGCTCGGCGCGGCGACGAAGTCGTCCGCGAAGGCGCGGTCGAGGGCGGCGGGCCCGGCGGCCCACAGCGCGTCAGCGAGCTCGACCAGCAGCGCGCGCTGCCGGGCGTAGATCGGCTGCCGCGCGTTGGTCGACATGACGTTGGCGGCCACGATGCCCTTCAGCACGGCGATCTCGGCCTGGGTCGCGCGCGGCACGACCACCTGGCCGCCGAAGCGGGCGAGCGGAGCATCCGGATGCGCCGCCCGCGTCGCGTGCACCGCCTCGTGGGCGAAGCGGCCGATGAGCGAGCTCGTGAGGTTCTTGAGGCGCGCGAGGTCGCGGCGCGAGCCGTCCCAGCTGTCGAGCCACGCCTCGAGGTGGTCGAGGCGGTCGAAGGCGGCGATGAGCTCGTCGTGGCTGATCTCGCCGCCGATCCACTCGAACATGGCGTCGACCAGCTCGTCGTGGTTGACGCGAGCGCCAAGGGCGGGCACGTCGAGGTAGCCGCTGACGATCGCGTCTTCGAAGTCGTGCACGCTGTAGGCGATGTCGTCGCTCAAGTCCATGACCTGCGCCTCGATGCAGCGCACGCGGTCGGGGGCGTCGGCGCGCATCCACTCGAAGGCGGCCGCATCATCGTCGTAGAAGCCGAACTTGCTGCGCCCGCTCGGATCGGGGATGCCCTGCGACTGCGGCCACGGGTACTTCGTGCTCGCGTCGAGGCTCGCGCGCGTGAGGTTGAGGCCGTAGCTGCGGCCGTCGGGGCCGAGAACCTTCGGCTCGATGCGGGTCAGCAGGCGCAGGGTCTGCGCGTTGCCCTCGAAGCCGCCGATGTCGCGGGCCCACTCGTTGAGCGCGCGCTCGCCGTTGTGGCCGAACGGCGGATGCCCGAGATCGTGCGCGAGGCAGGCGGTGTCGACGACATCGGGGTCGAGCCCGAGGCTCGCGGCGAGCTCGCGGCCCACCTGGGCGACCTCGAGCGAGTGGGTGAGGCGGTTGCGGGCGAAGTCGAGACCCGCCGTCGGGCTCAGCACCTGCGTCTTCGCGGCCAGGCGGCGGAGGGCGCTGGAGTGCAGCAGGCGGCCGCGGTCGCGGGCGAAGTCGCTGCGGCGGCTCGAGTGCTCCTCCGGCAGCCAGCGCTCGGTGTCGGCCCGCGTGTAGCCGGGCGTGAGGTGATCGTGCACGCGCTACCCGCCCGAGTGGTGCAGCTCGGCGGCGGTGACTTCGGCGCGGCTCGCGCCGGTCAACTCGCGGCTCTCGAGCCAGCGATCGGGCAGGGCGGGCTTCTTCGGCGTGCCGGCACGGCCGCGCTGGCCCTCGGCCGGGGCGCCCGGGTACGGCTCGTCGCGGTCGAGCTCGCCGAGCAGGTCGTCCATCTGCTGCAGGCTCTCCACGGCCGCGAGCTTCGCGCGCAGCTCGCCCCCGACCGGGTAGCCCTTGAAGTACCAGGCGACGTGCTTGCGGATGTCGCGGCACGCTTTCGCCTCGTCGTCGAAGAACTCGACCAGCAGCTCGGCGTGCCGGCGGAAGGCGTCGCCCACCTCGCCGAGGCTCGGCATGGCCTTGTGCTGTTCGCCGCGGAAGGCGGCAGCGAGGTCGCCGAACAGCCACGGTCGACCGAGGCAGCCGCGCCCCACGACGATGCCGTCGCAGCCCGACTGCTCGACCATGCGCAGGGCGTCCTCGGCCGACCAGATGTCGCCGTTGCCGAGCACCGGGATGCTGTTGATCGTCTCCTTGAGCGTGCCGATCGCGTCCCAGTCGGCGTTCCCCGAGTAGAAGTCGGCGGCGGTGCGGGCGTGCAAGGCAACGGCCGCAACACCGGCGCCCTCGGCGGCACGCGCCGCCTCGAGGTAGGTGAGGTGGTCGGCGTCGATGCCCTTGCGCATCTTCACGGTCACCGGGATGTCGCCCGCGGCCTTCACCGTCGCCTCGACGATGCTGCGGAAGTGCTCGAGCTTCCACGGCAGGGCGGCTCCACCGCCCTTCTTGGTGACCTTCGGCACCGGGCATCCGAAATTCATGTCGATGTGGTCGGTCAGCCCCTCACCGACGAGGAAGCGCGCCGCCTCGCCCGCCGTCACCGGGTCGACGCTGTACAGCTGGATGCTGCGCGGCGTCTCGCTCTCGTGGTGCCGGATCAGGCGCAGGCTCTCGGGCGTGCGCTCAACCAGCGCCCGGCTCGTGATCATCTCGCTCACGTACAGCCCCGCGCCGTACTCGCGGCACAACCGCCGGAACGCCGTGTTCGTGATGCCGGCCATCGGCGCGAGCACGACCGGAACGCTCAGCGGGATCGGACCGATGCTGAGCGGCTGCGCGGCGGGCGCGGGCAGGGTGGCGGTCGACATGGTGCGACCATTCTCCCAGGTCGCGGCGCGACCGTGTCTCAGGCCCGCGTGCAGCCCGAGTCAGCGCGGGCTCAGTGCCGGTTCGCGTTCAGCGCGTGCGCCTGCTCGATGATGCGGACCGTCTCGAGCGCGTGGCGGGCATCCACCGGCACCGGGGCGCCGTCGCGGATGCTCGCCGCGACCTGCGCGTAGAAGTCGGGGTACGCGCCCCGCTCGGTCGGCACCCGCACGAGCGGCTGCTCGCCGTTGTCGACGCCGAGCAGACCCCACTGGGCCTCCGGGGTCTCGCCGTAGCCTGCGCTGCCCGGCCAGCGGCCGACCTTGAGGTCGGGCTCCTGCCCGTCGAGGCCGGACACGCTGTAGCCGCTGGTGTCGCCGAGCACCCGGAACCGCGGGCCGCTCTGGGCGGCGACGCGGCTCATGGTGAGGTGGCTGCGCACCCCGCTGTCGTGCCGGAGGGAGACGAAGGCGTCGTCCTCGCTGCCGAGCCCGTCGCGCACCGCGCGCAGCTCGGCGACCTCGAGGGTCGCGGGGCCGAACAGCGTCAGCGCCTGGTCGATGAGGTGGCTGCCGAGGTCGAACAGGATGCCGCCGCCCTGCGCGGGGCTGATCTGTCCCTGCCACTGGTCGCGCTTCGGCGCCCCGAAGCGCTCGAAGGTCGACTCGAAGCGGTGCACGGTGCCGAGAGCGCCGCTCTCAACGAGGGCGCGCACGGTGCGGAAGTCGCCATCCCACCGCCGGTTCTGGAACACCGTGAGCGGGCGCTGCGCCGCCTCCGCCGCGGCGATGATCGCCTCGGCATCGGCCACGGTCGGCACGAAGGGCTTATCGATGACGACCGCCGCTCCGGCCTCGAGCGCCGCGACCGCCTGCTCGCGATGCACGTGCGGCGGCGAGGCGAGCACGACGAGGTCGAGGTCACCGGCGCGCTCGAGGAGGGCATCCGTCGTCATGATCGCAGCGCCGGGATGCGCGGCCGCGGCCTCCGCGGCACGGCCGGGGTCGCTCGTGGCGATGGCCGTGATCGCGAACGCCGGATTCGTGGCGAGGAAGGGGGCGTGGAAGACCCGCCCCGCGAGCCCGAAGCCGATGATGCCGGTGCGGAGGGGGGCGCCGTTGGTCATGGGCTCAGCCTAGAACGCGCAAAATGGGGCCATGACAAAGGGTGGACGGGAGCGGGTAGCCGCGGACGCGGCGGCGCGCGGGCTGCAGGTCGAGATCGTCGAGCGGATGCGGGCGCGCTCGCTCGCGGAGGCGGCCGAGATCCTCGGCATCACGCCGGCCGACATCGTGAAGTCGCTGGTCGTGAAGCGCAGCGACGGCTCGTTCCTCTTCGCGCTGATCCCCGGCGACCGGCAGATCGCGTGGCCGAAGCTGCGCGCTCTCGTCGGCGTGAACAAGCTGCAGCTTCCCTCGCCGGAGCTCGCCCTCGAGGCGACCGGCTACGAGCGCGGCACCATCACTCCCCTGGGCTCGACCACCGCCTGGCCGGTCTATGCCGACGCCGGCATGGTCGGGCGGCGGGTGTCGATGGGCGCGGGCGAGCACGGCTACTCGCTGTTCGTGCAGGCCGATGAGCTCATCGCGGCCCTCGGGGCGACCGTCGCCGATATCAGCGAGCCGATGCCCGCCGCCTGAGCCCGCTACTCGACGGGAGCCGGGGGGGCTGCCGAAGCGGGGATCACGCAGGCGTCGCCCTCGCACGCTGCGGCGGCAGGGTCGCCGAGCATCGCGAACGGCTGCGAAGCCGCATCCGTCGTCATGAGGCGTCGGCTCCGACGGTGTCGCGCTCGCCCGCGGCCTGCTGCAGCGCGGCCAGGAACGTCGCGGTCTCCTGCGCCCCCGAGATGCCGTACTTCGAGTCGATGACGAAGAACGGCACGCCCTGGATGCCGTACGCGACCGCCTGCGCCATGTCGGCTTTCACGTCCGCGAGGTGGGTGTGCTCGGCGAGGGCGGCCGCGGCGGCCTCGCGGTCGAGCCCGACCTCGGCGGCCAGGTCGGCCAGGTCGTCGGCACGGCCGACGTGGCGCCCCTCGGTGAAGTAGGCGCGCAGCAGGCGCTCCTTGAGCTCGACCTGCTTGCCGTGCGCCTTCGCGAAGTGCAGCAGCTCGTGCGCGAGCACCGTGTTCGTCTGGTGGATGCGGTCGTAGTGGTACTCGAGCCCCACGCTCGCCGCGATACCGCTCACGCGGTCGACCATCTGCTGCGCCTGCTCAGGGCTGATGCCCTTGCGCTGGCTGAGGTAGTCGATCGGCGTGCCCTCGAAGTCGACGGGGGTGTCGGGCGCAAGCTCGAAGCTGCGGTACGTCACCGCGACCCGGCCGTCGAACTGCGCGAGCGCAGCCTCGAACTTCCGCTTGCCGATGTAGCACCAGGGGCACTGAACGTCGGACCAGATCTGCACGTCGATGGGGTTGCTCGGGTTACTCGGGTTGCTCGGGTTGCTCACCCTCAAGTCAACGTGCCGTCGGCCTGGTTATTCCCCTGGCCCGACCCCTGCGGCCGGGCTTCGTCTCCACAATTCAGGAGTTGCGCGTGGCAGAAGGCCTGGGGGCGCGCTCTCACGGCGTGTTGCGGGCCTCGCGAGCTGCGCCACTCCTGAATTGTGGAGAACGACGAGGATGCCGCGCTCGTGCAGCGCGCGCTCCAGAGCCGCCTGCACCTCGGGCCAGCGGGTGAACACGTGCCGAGCGCTCGGCCGCACCGCGTGCAGGCCAGCCCGGGTGATGACGAGATCGCGTGCCCGATCGGCTTCGAACCGATCCCGGTGGTGCTCATCGCCGTCGACTTCGACGGCCACCGCGCCCTCGAGCACGAGGTCGATGCGCTCGGTGCCGTCGGTGAAGCTCACCTGGGTGCTGACCTGCAGACCCGCGGCACGCAGGCGCGTGCGCGCCAGGCTCTCGGGCGGTGAGTCGCAGTCGTCGACGCTGGCGTCGACGAGCCAGCGTAACGGCCCCAGCCGCTCGCGCAGCGCAGCGAGCTCGATGCGATCGAGTCGGCCGGTGCGGCGCGACCAGTCGAGCACGGCGATGGCCTGCTCTGCGGGCTCGATGCGGCAGACGAGCTCGATCGCCTCGGCGAGGGCGACGATGCCGGTCGACGACCCCCGATCATGCGCCAGAGCGACCCAGTGCACGACGACGTCGTCGGCGGGAGCATCCGCGCGCCGGATCTCGCGCCGCCACTGACTGCGCAGGCGTGCGGCGTTCGTCGGCACCGCCACGTGCAGGGGGTGGCGCCCGAGCGCCCAGCCGCCGAGTGCGGCGATCGCGCTGATGCCCGTGAGTCGGCCGCCGACGCGCATCGCCCGGAAGCGCCGATCGTTCTCGGGCCAGGTCGAGTACCAGCCGCGACGGGGACGGTTCAGCGATCCGGCCCGCAGCGCGCGGCGCAGATCGTGGTCGGTCGCGCCGAGCTCGTGCAGCCGGCGTCGGTCGAGAGCGCCGCCGTGACGGGCGACGAGGTGCGCAGCATCCATCGGCGCAGGATGCCCGGTGCGTGCACCCTGGGGACAACGGGCGCGGCTGCCGCGCGCACGGCCGCCCGACCGACGCCGTGTGAGGGACGCCCCGACCCCGGCGCGCCTCCACAATTCAGGAGGCGGCGACGGTGAGCGGGCCCGACACGCCGACACGGGCCCGCGGATGCCCTTCCGCACGCCGCGCCTCCTGAATTGTGGAGACCGACGCGGGTAGAGGGCCCGGCGGTCAGAGCCGCGCGGTCAGGCCCCGAGCAGGTTGCCCGCCAGGTAGCCTTCGAGCGCGGAGAGCGGGATGCGCTCCTGCGCCATGGTGTCGCGCTCGCGCACGGTCACCGCCTGGTCGTCGAGGGTGTCGAAGTCGACGGTGACGCAGAACGGCGTGCCGATCTCGTCCTGCCGGCGGTAGCGGCGGCCGATCGCGCCGGCATCGTCGAAGTCGACGTTCCAGTGCTGGCGCAGGCGGTCGGCGAGCTCGCGCGCCACGGGCGAGAGCTGCTCGTTGCGCGAGAGCGGCAGAACCGCGGCCTTGATGGGCGCGAGACGACGGTCGAGGCGCAGGACGGTGCGCTTGTCGACGCCGCCCTTCGTGTTGGGCGCCTCATCCTCGAAGTAGGCGTCGACGAGGAAGGCCATGAGCGAGCGCGTCAGGCCGGCGGCCGGCTCGATGACGTACGGCGTCCAGCGCTCCTCCTTGCTCTGGTCGAAGTACGACAGGTCAACGCCGGAGTGCTTCGAGTGCGTCGAGAGATCGAAGTCGGTGCGGTTGGCGATGCCCTCGAGCTCGCCGAACTCCGAGCCTGAGAAGCCGAAGCGGTACTCGATGTCGACCGTGCGCTTCGAGTAGTGCGACAGCTTCTCGGCCGGGTGCTCGTAGAGCCGCAGGTTGTCGGGGTTCACACCGAGGTCGATGTACCACTGCAGGCGCGTGTCGATCCAGTACTGGTGCCATTCCTCATCGGTACCCGGCTCGACGAAGAACTCCATCTCCATCTGCTCGAACTCGCGCGTGCGGAAGATGAAGTTGCCGGGCGTGATCTCGTTGCGGAACGACTTGCCGATCTGGCCGATGCCGAACGGGGGCTTCATGCGCGCGGCGTTCAGCACGTTGGCGAAGTTCACGAAGATGCCCTGCGCGGTCTCCGGGCGCAGGTAGTGCAGGCCCGACTCGTCATCGACGGGGCCGAGATAGGTCTTCAGCAGGCCCGAGAACTCCTTCGGCTCGGTCCACTGGCCGCGGGTGCCGCAGTTCGCGCAGGCGATCTCCGCGAGCCCGCCCTCGGGCGCACGGCCCTTCTTCTCCTCGAACTCCTCCTCGAGGTGGTCGGCGCGGTAGCGCTTGTGGCAGCTCAGGCACTCGACCAGCGGGTCGCTGAAGACCTCGACGTGGCCGGAGGCCTCCCAGACGCGCTTCGGCAGGATCACGCTCGAGTCGAGCCCGACGACGTCGTCACGACGCGTCACCATCGACCGCCACCACTGGCGCTTGATGTTCTCCTTCAGCTCGACGCCGAGGGGGCCGTAGTCCCACGCCGAGCGCGAACCGCCGTAGATCTCACCGGCCTGGAAGACGAATCCGCGCCGCTTGGCGAGCGCGATGACCTTGTCGAGCCGAGAGGGGGCAGCCACGGTGGGGATCTCCTGTTCCGCCCGAGCTGGATGCCCGGGGCCGAGTAGCACGTAGGGCAGAAGTCTACTGAGCGCGCGGCCAGCCGCCGTTCGCGGCCGGGCCGCACGAGGGGGCTACACGGAGGGAGCATCCACCGCCCCGCCGAAGCGGCGATCGCGGTGCATGTAGTCCTCGATGGCCGCCCACAGGTGGCGGCGGCGGAAGTCGGGCCAGAGCGTGTTGAGGAACACCATCTCGGCGTAGGCGCTCTGCCAGAGCAGGAAGTTGCTGGTGCGCTGCTCGCCGCTCGAGCGCACGAAGAGGTCGACGTCGGGCTGGTCGGGCTCGTAGAGGTGCCGCGCGATCGTGCGCTCGGTGATGCGCGCCGGGTCGAGGCGGCCCGCGTTGACGTCGGCGGCGAGCGCGCGCACCGCATCCACGATCTCGATGCGGCCGCCGTAGTTGACGCACATCGTCAGCGTCAGGCCGGTGTTGTTCGCCGTGCGCGCCTGCGCCTCCTCGAGCTCGGAGATGACGCTGCGCCACAGCCGCGGGCGCCGCCCGGCCCAGCGGATGCGCACGTTCCAGGCGTCGAGCTGGTCGCGGCGCCGGCGCAGCACCTCGCGGTTGAAGCCCATCAGGAAGCGCACCTCGTCGGGGCTGCGGCTCCAGTTCTCGGTGCTGAACGCATACACGCTGAGGTGCTGCACGCCGACCTGGATGGCCCCGGCGACGACGTCGAGCAGGCTCGCCTCGCCCGCGCGGTGGCCCTCGACCCGCGTCAGGCCCTGCCGGTTGGCCCAGCGGCCATTGCCGTCCATAACGATGGCGACGTGCCGCGGCACGGCCTCCCGTCGCAATGCGGGAGGCTGCTCGCCCGTCCAGTCGATCGGGCGCAGCGGCTCGGCGTCGCGGGCGCTCATGCGGTCGCCGCCTGCGGGGCCGGCTCGGTGCGGTCGACGTGCGGCAGCGACCGCAGCCCGCGCTCGAGGTGGAACTGCGTGTAGGCCGCCACGATGCCGGTGGCCTGGGCGCGCGCGGCTGGCGGGCTGGCCTCGGCCGCCTCCCAGTCGCCGGTGAGCAGGGCGGCGAGCAGCTCGCGCGTCGCGTCCGAGACGCGCGGTGCCCCGGGCGGGGCGACCTCGTCGGCGACCATGCCGCCGAGCTGCAGCACGAAGGCGTTGTGGGGGCCGGGCGCGCCGGTCACGGCGCAGTCGCCGAAGCTGGGCGCCCATCCCGCGATCGACAGCGCCCGCAGCAGGTAGCTGTCGAGCGTCAGACCGGGCGGATGCTCGCCGCGGGCCAGCGACCGCAGGGCACCGACCAGCAGCAGGTACTGCTGGATGCCCCCGCCGTCGTCGCCCGTCAGCTGGTCGGCCGTCTCGACCATGGCGGTGGCGGCCGTGTAGCGCGCGTAGTCGCCCGAGATCTCGGCGCCGTACGCGCCGAGCGTGTCGGCCTGCTGCACGATGTCGAGGCTGCGGCCCTGATAGAGCTGCACGTCGGCGACCATGAAGGGCTCGAGGCGCGAGCCGAACTTGCTCGACGTGCGCCGCACGCCCTTGGCGACGGCGCGGATCTTGCCGTGCTGCCGGCTCAGCATCGTGACGATGCGGTCGGCCTCACCCAGCTTGTGGGTGCGCAGCACGACGATCTCGTCACGGTAGGTCGGCACTGCTCCAGTATCGCGCGCGCGGTGACGGATCAGCCCAGGCCGCGCAGCGTTGCCGCCGATTGCCGGAGCTCCTCTGCGGCGCGTGCCAGCTCCTCCGGGGTCGTCGACGCGCCCCAGGTGAAGCGCACCGCGGTACGGGCGGTGTCGGGGTCGACGCCCATGGCGAGCAACACGGCGGAGGGCTCGTCGCGGCCGGCGGCGCAGGCCGAGCCGCTCGAGGCGAGGATGCCGCGATCGTCGAGCGCGACCAGCAGGGGCTCGCCGCCGATGCCGGGCACGACGAAGGAGGCGTGGCAGGGCAGCCGCCGAGCGGGGTGACCGGTCAGCCGGGCCCCCGGCACACCCGACAGCACGGCCGTGATGAACGCGTCGCGCTGCGCCTCCAGCCCGGCCAGGGGGTTCGCGGCCCGCTCCTCCTCGGCGAGCTCGAGCGCCCGCGCCAGGCCCACCGCACCGGCGACGTTCTCGGTGCCCGAGCGGCGCTCGCGCTCCTGCCCGCCGCCGTGGATCACCGGCTCGACGGGGGCGTTGGTGGGCAGCAGCAGCGCGCCGACGCCCTTCGGGGCGCCGAGCTTGTGGCCGGAGATCGTCACGGCGTCGACGGGCGGCAGCTCGGAGAGCGGGTACCACCCGGCGTACTGCACGGCATCGGTGTGCACGCGGGCTCCGACGGCGCGCGCGGCGTCGACCACGGCATCGAGGGGCTGCAGGGTTCCGACCTCGTTGTTGGCGGCCTGCACGCTGACGAGTGCCGTGCCGGGTCGGAGCGCGGAGCGGTGGGCGTCCGCATCCAGCACCCCGTCGGTGTCGACGGGCACGCGCGTGACCTCGACGCCGTGCCAGCGCGCCAGATGATCGGCCGAGGCGAGCACCGCCTCATGCTCGATCGCGCTGACGACGACGTGCCGGTCGCGTCCGGCCGCGATCGCCGCGAGCGCGAGCCCGATGACACCGAGGTTGTCGCTCTCCGTACCGCCGCTCGTCAGCACAACCTGCGCCGGGCGCACCCCGCACAGCGCGGCGATGCGGGCGCGGGCATCCGCGAGGCCGTCGGCGGCTCGTCGCCCGAGCGAATGCGTCGACGAGGGGTTGCCGTGCTCGCCCGTCAACCACGGCCACATCGCCTCGAGCACGGCGCGGCGCGTGGCCGTCGTCGCCGCCTGATCGAGATCGATGAGGGTCACGGATGCCCCCTAGAGCTCGATGTCGAGGCCGAGGTCAAGCGCCGCGGCGCTGTGGGTGAGCGCGCCGACCGAGATCACGTCGACCCCGGTCTCGGCGATCGCGCGCACGGTATCGAGTGTGACGCCGCCGCTGGCCTCAACGATTGCGCGCCCGGCGATCAGCGCGACGCCCGCGCGCAGATCGTCGAGCCCGAAGTTGTCGAGCATGATCGTGTCGGGCTCGGCCGCGATGACGGCGGGAAGCTGGTCGAGGCGGTCGACCTCGACCTCGAGGTGCATGGTGTGCGGGATGCGCGCGCGCACCGCCCGGATCGCCCCGGTGAGGTCGAGCCCCTCGCGCTGGAGCACGGCGAGGTGGTTGTCCTTGAGCATGACCGCGTCACTGAGCGAGTGCCGGTGGTTGTGGCCGCCGCCCGCCTGCACGGCCGCCTTCTCGAGCACGCGCAGCCCGGGCGTCGTCTTGCGGGTGTCCGCGATGCGCACCGGGCGGCCGGATGCGGAGCTCGCCCCCGCGACCACGTCGACGTAGCGGCGGGTGAGGGTCGCGATGCCGCTCAGCCGCTGCGCGAGGTTGAGCGCGACCCGCTCGCCGCGCAGCACGGCGCGGGCCGGGCCCGAGATCTCGGCGATGACGGTGCCGGGCGCGATGGGGGCACCGTCGGCGACGAGCCGCGCGACCCGGGTGGTCGGGTCGACGCGCGTGAAGGCGAGCTCGAGCGGGAGGCCGCCGGCGAGCACGCCCTCGACGCGGCTCACGACGCGGGCCGTGGCGCTCGCGTCGGCGGGGATCGCCGCCTCGCTGGTCGCATCGCCCCAGGGCGCGTCCTCGTCGAGGGCGCGGTCGATGATCGCGGTGATGGCCGCGAGGGTGGCGCCGCTGAGGGGCGCACCGCTGCGGTCGTCGCGGGGGGTCTCCGGTGCGGCGGCGCTCATGCGCGGACCTCCTCGGGCTGCGCCGCCGCCGCGGCGGAGGGCTGGCCCGACACCGCCGTCGCGCCGGCGGGACGCACCACGACGCGGCGGAGGCGCTGCGCGGGATCGGTGTCGGGGAAGTCGTCGCGCCAGTGCGCCCCGCGCGATTCGGTGCGGGCGAGGGCGGCCGCCGCGGTCAGGCGCGCGAGCGGGAGCAGCGAGCGGGCCTCGTCGTCGGCGGGGCGCGCATCCGCCAGTTCTCGGGCGAAGGCGACGATCTCGTCACCCGTCCGCTCGAGGCCGAGCGCCTCCCAGGCGCGGTCGCGGACGCGGTCGGCGCTCCACGGCTCGGAGCCGTCGAGCAGTGCGTCGGGCACGACGTGGGCGACGACCGGCACCGGGGTGTCGAGCGGGTCGGAGGCGTCCGACTCCTGAATGGTGGGGATGGCGGGCGTGGCGAGGGGCGCGTGCTCCGGCACCGGCAGCGCGGGCACCGAGCCCGTAACGCCGACGGTGTCGCCCGCGCGCCACCCGACGACGAGGGCCTCGAGCAGCGAGTTCGAGGCGAGGCGGTTGGCTCCGTGCACGCCCGTCGACCCGACCTCGCCGACCGCGAAGAGCCCGGGCACCGTGGTGCGGCCATCCATGTCGGTGAGGGCGCCGCCCATCGCGTAGTGCGCCGCGGGCGTGACGGGAACGGGTGCGACGGCCCAGTCGACGCCCGACGCGCGGACGAGCGCGTCGATCGTCGGGAAGCGCGTCGCGAGCACCTTGCGCCCGAGCATGGTCGCGTCGAGCAGCACGGGCGCTCCCCCTTGGGCCCGCATCTGGCGCGCGATCGCGCGGGCGACGATGTCGCGGGGCGCGAGCTCGCCGCGCGGGTCGACGTCGAGCATGAAGCGTCGGCCGTCGGCGTCGAGCAGGGTGGCGCCCTCGCCGCGCACGGCCTCCGAGACGAGCCCTCCCCCAGCGAGCACCGTGGGGTGGAACTGCACGAACTCGAGGTCGGCGATCGCCGCACCCGCCGCGTAGGCGAGCACGACGCCGTCGCCGGTCGAGACGGGCGGGTTGGTCGTGTGGCGGTAGAGCCGCCCGTTGCCGCCGGTGGCGAGGATGACCGCATCGGCGGCGACCTCGTCGACGCGCGTCGAGCCGGGCTCGTCGCCGGGGCTCTCGATGACCGCACCGACGACGGCGCCGTCGCGCACGAGCAGCGAGGCGGCGCGGGCGAACTCGCGGGCCCGGATGCGCCCCTCGCGCACGGCGGCCGCCAGCGCGGTCTCGATCACCCGGCCGGTGGCGTCGCCGCCGGCGTGCAGGATGCGCGCGATCGAGTGCGCGGCCTCGAGCCCGCGGGCCCAGTCGCTCACCTCGTCGAAGGGGGCCACGGCGCCGGGTGCCGGGTCGAAGGCGACGCCGAGGCGCACGAGGTCGTGCACCCGCGCGGGCCCCTCGGTGCAGAGCGTGTCGACGGCCGCGGGGTCGCTGAGCCCCGCCCCCGCGATGAGCGTGTCGCGCGCGTGCAGCGCGGCCGAGTCGTCGGGGAACACTGCGGCGGCGATGCCGCCCTGCGCCCAGGCGGTCGAGCCCGCGGTCAGCACGTCCTTCGTGACGATCGTGACGTCGTGCCGGCGAGCGGCGCGCAGCGCAGCGACGAGGCCGGCCATGCCGCTGCCGATGACGAGGATGTGGGCCATGCGGGGCTCCTAGTCGCGGGGCTTCGCGGCGAGCATGCGCTCGAGCGCGAGCTTCGCATCCGCTTGAATGCCGGTGTCGACGACGATCTCGTTGACCACACGGCCGGCCACGAGCTCCTCCAGCACCCACGCCAGGTACCCGGGGTGGATGCGGTACATCGTCGAGCACGGGCAGATGACCGGGTCGAGGCAGAAGATCGTGTGCTGCGGGTACTCGGCAGCGAGCCGATTGACCATGTTGATCTCGGTGCCGATCGCGAAGGTCATCGGTTCGGTCGCGCCCGCGACCGCGCGGCGGATGTAGTCGGTCGAGCCCGCCTCGTCGGCGGCGTCCACGACGGCCATCGGGCACTCGGGGTGCACGACGACGCGCACGCCGGGGTGCTCGGCGCGGGCCTTCTCGACCTGGTCGACGGTGAACCGCTTGTGCACGCTGCAGAAGCCGTACCAGAGCACCACCTGGGCATCGAGCAGCTCCTCCCGCGTCGAGCCGCCGAGGGGCTTGCGCGGGTTCCACATCGGCATGCGGTCGAGCGGCACCCCCATCGCCTTCGCGGTATTGCGGCCGAGGTGCTGGTCGGGGAAGAACAGCACGCGCTGCCCGCGCTCGAACGCCCACTCGAGCACTGTCTTCGCGTTCGACGAGGTGCACACGATGCCGCCGTTGCGGCCGCAGAACGCCTTGAGCGCCGCGGAGGAGTTCATGTAGGTGACGGGGATGATCGGCTGCCGGCCCTCCGCGTCGGGCTCGCCGCCGTAGACGGCCATCAGCTCATCCCAGGCCGCCTGCACCGAGTCGATGTCGGCCATGTCGGCCATCGAGCAGCCGGCGGCGAGGTTCGGCAGGATCACCGTCTGCTCGTCGCGGGCCAGGATGTCGGCGGTCTCGGCCATGAAGTGCACCCCGCAGAACACGATGTACTCGGCGTCGGGCTTCGTCAGGGCGGCGTTCGCGAGCTGGAACGAGTCGCCGAGGAAGTCGGCGTGCTGCACGACCTCATCGCGCTGGTAGAAGTGGCCGAGGATGACGAGGCGGTCGCCGAGGGCATCCTTCGCGGCACGGATGCGGGCGTGCAGCTCGTCGTTCGTGGCGACCTGGTACTCCGCGGGCAGGGCGCCCTGGCGCGGCGAGCCGGTCGGAATGACGTCGTGCATCGACGAACCGGGGCCGTAGCCCGGCACGGTGTCGAACTCCCACGGGCCCTTGTCGAGCTCGGGGGTGCAGGTGTCGCCCCGCGCCTGCCCGTTGGTGATGAGCCGGATGGTCGTGGCGACGGAGGCGTCGATGGTGCTCATGCGCTGGTCCTCAGGTGCTCGGGGGTCGTGCGGGTGTCGGGGGCGGTGCGGCGGTTCAGTGGGCCGACGTCGACGAGCGCGACATCGCCGGTGTAGCGGTAGAGGCGCGGCGGGCGGTGCCGGCCACCCGTGACGACCTCGCCGGTGGGCTCGATCACCCCGCTGGTCTCCATCTGCCGCCGGAAGTTCGCCGGGTCTAGGGGCTTGCGCAGCACGGCCTCGTAGACCTCGCGCAGCTCGGCGATCGTGAAGCGCGGGCCCAAGAAGGCGTGGGCAATCGCGGAGTACTCCATCTTCGTGCGCAGCCGCCAGAGGGCGTAGTCGACGATGAGGTTGTGGTCGAAGGCGAGGTCGGGCAGCTCGTCGGCGGCGAACCACCGCACGTTCTCCCCCAGGCTGACGCGCTCGGCCTCGTCGGGGCGTACGAGGGCCCAGTACACGATCGACACCATGCGCTGCTCGGGCGACCGGTCGACGTCGCCGAAGGCGTACAGCTGCTCGAGGTAGGCCGGCTCGAGGTGCGTGGTCTCGCCGAGGTTGCGGCGCGCAGCGCTCTCGAGGCTCTCGTCGACGCGCACCATGCCGCCCGGCAGCGCCCAGCGGCCGAGGTACGGCTCGCGCGTGCGGCGCACGAGGGGAAGCCACACGGTGGGGGCCCCGCGGTCGTCGCGGCGCAGAGCGAAGATGACGGTCGAGACGGCGAGCCCGATGGTTGACGGAGAGCCCGTCCCGGCAGCGCTGTTGGCGATCACCGGTGCTCCTCTCCCTCGATCCCGCTTGTTAAAGTCACTGCGACCTGAACAGAGTCTAGCACTTCGGGTGCGGGTGACACGAACACGGGAGCGAACCGCGCGCGCGCATCCAGCCCCCAGAATGGGCGTGTGGACGAGCTGTTCGTGATCCCCCTCTGGGCCGACCTGCTGGCCGTCGGCATCGGTGCGCTGCAGGGAGCCCTGTTCGCAGCGCAGTTCCGCGACCGTCGGCTCGACTGGCTGGGCGTCGCGATCATCGGCATCGTCGTCGGCTTCGGCGGCGGTCTACTGCGCGACCTGCTGCTGAACGTTCCGCTCGCGCCGCTGCAGTCGAACTGGTACGTCATCGTCGCGACGGCCGCGGCCCTGCTCGGCATGCTGCTCGAGCGGGTCTTCTCGCGACTGAGCAGGCTCATCACCGTACTCGACGCCCTGACGATCGGCCTGTTCGGCGCGATCGGCACCACCAAGGCCCTCGCGCTCGGGCTGCCCGAGGTCGCGGCGGTGTTCGTCGGCGTGCTCGCCGCGGTGGGCGGGTCGATCTTGCGCGACCTGCTGCTGAACCTGCCGATCGCGCTCATGCACGTCGGGTCGCTCTACGCGGTCGCCGCGGCGGCCGGCGCGGGCTCGATCGCGGTGCTGCTGGCGGTCGACGTCGACGTGCTGCTCGCGGGTGCGATCGGCGTCGCCCTCACCTTCGGGGTGCGCATCGCCTCGGTGCTGTTCGGCTGGAGCCTGCCCGAGCAGCGGGCCATCACGCGCTTGCCGAAGCTGCCCGCGCTCCCCCGCCGCGGCGGACGCGCTGCCGACGGCCGGGATGCGGAAGCCGGCGCCGAGCGCGGGCGCACCGTCACGACCGCCACGGGCGTGATCCACCTGCACCCCACGACCGCCACGATCCCGATCATCGGCGACGACGCCGGTGAGCCGCGCACGCGTCGTCGCTCCCCCATCCCCGGCGCGAGCCGCGGGCGCTGATCGCATGTCCGACACCGTGTCCGTCTTCGAGTCCGCCCGCCCGCGACTGACGGGCCTCGCCTACCGGCTGCTCGGCTCGTGGGCGGAGGCGGAGGACGTCGTACAGGATGCGTGGCCCAAGTGGAGCGCCGCCGCCCAGCCCGACCCGGCCGCCGCCGGCATCGTCAACCCCGACGCGTACCTGACGACCATGGTCACGCGGCTCGCCCTCACCGCGCTCGACTCGGCGCGCGTGCGCCGCGAGCAGTACGTCGGGCCCTGGCTGCCCGAACCCGTCGACACGCGTGCCGATCCGGCGCTCGGCGCCGAGCGGGCCGAGGCGCTCGACCTCGCCACGCTGCTGCTGCTCGAGCGGCTCAGCGGCCCCGAGCGCGCGGCCCTCGTGCTGCGCGAGGCTTTCGCGTACGACTACTCCGCCCTCGCCGAGGTGCTCGGCACGAGCGAGTCCGCCGCGCGGCAGCTCGTCTCGCGCGGGCGACGCGCGCTCGAGGGGCATCGACGGCAGCGAGTCGACGACACCGAGCGGGCACGATTGCTCAGCGCCTTCGTGGCCGCGGCCCAGGGCGGCGACCTCACCGCACTCGAAGCCGTGCTCGTTCCCAACGCCGTCGCGATCAGCGACGGAGGCGGGGTCGCGAGCGCGGCGCGCCGACCGGTGCACGGGGCCGACAACGTGGCGCGCTTCGTGCTCGGGGTGCTCGAGAAGTTCGGTCAGGGGGTGCGCAGCATCCCGGTCGAGGCGAACGGCGAGCTCGCCTTCCTCGCCGTCGCCGACACGCCCGACGGAGTGGAGCCCGTCGCGCTGTGGTCGCTCGATATCGGCGCCGGGGGCGTGCGGGCCGTGCACATCGTGCGCACGCCGCTCAAGCTCGCGCGCTTCACGGCGGCGGCGCTGACCCCGATCGACCTGTCACAGAACGACTCACCGCCCGGTCGACTCTGAGAGGGCGCACCCGCGCGCCCCGGAGAGGACACCATGACCCTGCTCGTCACCGGCGGCACCGGAACCCTCGGCCGCCCCACCGTCGCCGCCCTGCGCGCGGCCGGGCATGAGCCGCGCATCCTGAGCCGCCGCTCCGGCGCCTCGCACGCGATCGCCGACCTGCAGTCGGGCGCGGGCCTCGCCGCAGCCCTCGACGGTGTCGACACCGTTCTGCACCTGGCCACCAACCGGCGGTCGGATGCCCGCGCGACCCAGAACCTCGTCGACGCCGCCCGTTCCGCCGGTGTGCAGCACCTCGTGTATCTGTCGATCGTCGGCGTCGACGTCGTGCCGCTCGGCTACTACCGCTCGAAGCTGGCCTGCGAGCGGATCATCGCCGAGTCGGGGGTCGCCCACACGATCTTGCGCGCCACCCAGTTCCACGACTTCGTCGCGGGGGCCTTCCGCGCGCAGCGCCGACTGCCGCGCGTGATCACCGTCGACGTGCCGTTCCAGCCCATCGACACGGGCGCGGTGGCCGCGCGGCTCGTCGAGCTCGTCGCGGCTGCGCCCGCAGGCGGACGGGTCGACGACCTCGGCGGCCCCGAGGTGCTGCCGATGCGCGCGCTGGCGCAGCAGTGGCTCGAAGCGCGCGGCGCCGACCCCGAGGCCGCCCGCCGTCGCGTCGTCGAGTGGCGCGCGCCCGGCCGGCTCGTCGGCGCGTACCGGGCCGGACGGCACACGACCGGGCGGCCCGGGCCGGGCATCCGTTTCGCCGACTGGGCGGCGACCGCGGCGGGCTAGCCGGCGCTGACGAGCGTGCGGTCGGGGCTCTCGAGTCGGATCGCCCGGTTGACCGCCGAGACGACGGCCTTGAGCGACGCGGTTGAGATATCGGGGTCGATGCCGACACCCCACAGCGTGCGGCCGTTGACCTCGAGCTCGACGTAGGCGGCGGCGTGGGCATCCCCGCCCGCCGACAGCGCGTGCTCGACGTAGTCGAAGAGGCGGATGGCGATGCCCTGGCCCTCCATCATGTTCAGGAATGCCGCGACGGGTCCGTTGCCGGTCGCCTCGATAGCCGAAATGTCCTCGCCGTCGCGCAGGGTCGCACTGAGCTGCACGACGCCCGACATGTCGCTCGACGTGCGGGTCGACAGCAGCTCGAACCGGCCCCACTTGGCGTCGGGGTCGGGTGAGGGCAGGTACTCGTCCTGGAAGATCGCCCAGATCTCGGCGCTCGTCACCTCGCCGCCCTCGGCGTCGGTCTTCGCCTGCACCACGTGACTGAACTCGATCTGCAGCTTGCGCGGCAGGTCGAGGTTGTGGTCGGTCTTGAGCAGGTAGGCGACGCCGCCCTTGCCCGACTGCGAGTTGACGCGGATGACCGCCTCGTAGGTGCGGCCGAGATCCTTCGGGTCGACGGGCAGGTAGGGCACACCCCACACGAGCTCGTCGACGTGCTTGCCCTCGGCCTCGGCCCGGGCATCCATCGCCTCGAAGCCCTTCTTGATGGCGTCTTGGTGGCTGCCGCTGAACGCCGTGTAGACGAGGTCGCCGGCCCAGGGGCTGCGCTCGTGCACCTTCAGCTGGTTGCAGTACTCGGCGGTGCGCTTGATCTCGTCGAGGTCGCTGAAGTCGATGTGCGGGTCGATGCCCTGCGTGAACAGGTTGATGCCGAGGGCGACGAGGTCGACGTTGCCGGTGCGCTCGCCGTTGCCGAACAGGCAGCCCTCGATGCGGTCGGCGCCGGCCATGTAGCCGAGCTCGGCGGCGGCGACGGCGGTGCCGCGGTCGTTGTGCGGGTGCAGGCTGAGGATGACGCTCTCGCGGCGGGCGAGGCGCCGGTTCATCCACTCGATCGAGTCGGCGTAGACGTTCGGCGACGTCATCTCGACCGTGGCGGGCAGGTTGATGATGATCTTGCGGTCGGGGGTCGGCGCGATCTGCTCGATGACCGCATTGCAGACCTCGAGCGCCGTCTCGAGCTCGGTGCCCGTGTAGCTCTCGGGGCTGTACTCGTAGAAGATCTCGGTACCCGGAACGGTCGCCTCATACTGCTGGCACCAGCGGGCACCCTGCAGCGCGATCTCCTTCACGCCCTCGACGTCGGTGCGGAACACCACCTCGCGCTGCAGCGCGCTCGTCGAGTTGTAGAAGTGCACGATGGCGCGCTTCGCACCCTTGATCGACTCGTAGGTGCGGGCGATCAGGTGCTCGCGAGCCTGCGTCAACACCTGGATGGTGACGTCATCGGGAATCAGGTCCTCGTCGATGAGCGAGCGCACGAAGTCGAAGTCGGTCTGGCTCGCCGACGGGAATCCGACCTCGATCTCCTTGTAGCCCATGCGCACGAGCAGGTCGAACATGATGCGCTTGCGCTCGGGGCTCATCGGGTCGATGAGGGCCTGGTTGCCGTCGCGCAGGTCGACCGCGCACCAGCGCGGCGCCTCGGTGATGCGCTTCGTCGGCCACGTGCGGTCGGGCAGGTCGACGGCGAACTGCTCGTGGTACGGCTGGTACTTGTGGATCGGCATGCCCGAAGGCTGCTGGCGGTTCTCCATGAGGTGCTCCTGCTGTCTGGTTCGAAGGGTTTCAGCCGACGACGAACTCCGCGACGAGGGAGGCTAAGGGACTAAGCCTCGTCGCGGCAGCGAAGAAGGAGCTGGCCGAACACGCTTTCAGGGTACACCCGCGTTCTGCGAGCACGCGAATGCGGTTCGGGATGCTCTGCCGTCAGTCTTTCGGATGAAAAGTGTCATCCGCTCGAGTGAGCGGCGCGAGTTTCGCTCGGGTGCGGGCCATGCGGGCCGTACCGTGGCGGACATGTTCGATCGACTGATCACGTGGTTCACGCCCGAGCGCCGCGCGCGCATCCTGTTCCCCGCCGAGATCGCGCTCGGGGCGTTCTTCGCTCTCGCCCTGCTCTTGGACCAGACCTGGCGCGGAGGCTTCGTCGCATCGGTTCTGAGCTACACCATCGCACTTCTCCTTGGCAGCGGCGTTGCGCTGCACCGGAAGGCTCCGGGGATCGCCGCCGCGACACTGACGGTGAGCGCCTTCCTGGGCCTGCTGGCGACGATCCTTGTGGGGCCACCCATCAATGGCTTCGTGTACGTCGCGGCCTCCCTGATCCTCTTCGGGTCGAGCGCGTATGGGACCTCAATCACGCGATGGATCGGACTCGGTCTCTCAGCGACGATCTCGGTCGCCATCCTGATAAGCATCATCGTCAGCTCTGGCGTGTACTACGGCGTCACGATCTCCTATGTCGTGAGCCAGGGTCTGAGCTTCATCGTCTGGACGGTCGTGCCGATGCTGCCGTGGGTGCTCGGCGAGCTCGTGCGCAGCATCCGGAATCGGCGCCAACTGAGCGCGACCGTCGCGACCGTCAGCACGCAGCGCGATGCCGCCCTCACCCGCGCTGACCTCGAGGCCGAGCGCACGCGAGTCGCGCGCGATGTGCACGACATCGTCGCCCACTCGCTCACCGTCGTGATCGCGCAGGCCGATGGGGCGCGGTACGCGACGGCGGGCGACTCCCCCGCGGCGGCCGACGCCTTCGAGACGATCGCGCAGACCGCGCGGGATGCCCTCGCCGACGTGCGCGTGCTGCTCACCGAGCTGCGCCACACGCAGGAGGCCGGGCCGCAACCAGGGTTGGGCGACCTCGACGCGCTGCTCGCCTCGATGCGCGATTCGGGGCTCGCGCTCGAGGTGCGCGAGTTCGGCGACCGCGGGCGCCTCACCGAGACGCGCGAGCTCGCGCTCTACCGCATCGTACAGGAGTCGCTCACGAACGCGCTGCGGCACGGCGACGGCGCCGCGACGCTCGAGATCGAGTGGGGCGAGCAGGCCGTCGACCTCGTGGTGACGAACGCTGCCGCGCAGACCACCGCAGGGACTCCCGAATCGACGGAACGTGGGCACGGCATCGACGGGATGCGCGAGCGGGCATCCCTCGCCGGCGGCGAGTTGAGCGTGCACGACGGGTCAGTGTTCCGCGTGCGGACGCGCCTGCCGCTCGAGCAGCGGGCGGCCGAGCCCGAGCCCGAGCGGGCCGACGAGCTCGAGACCGCGGGAGCCCCGGCGTGACCTCGCCCGCCGCCCCTCCGCCGCTCGTCGTGCTCGTGAGCATCGTGACGGTGCCGCGCCGACCCCTCGACCCGGCGGCCCTGCCGTGGAGCACGCCGTGACAGCGATCCGCGTGCTGCTGGTCGACGACCAGCCGCTGTTCCGGCGCGGGGTGCGCATGCTCATCGACTCGCAGCCCGACCTGAGCGTGGTCGGCGAGGCCGGCGACGGCGAGCAGGCCGCGGTCGTCGCTGCCGAGACGCTGCCCGACGTGGTGCTCATGGACATCCGGATGCCGCACGCCGACGGCATCGCGGGCACGGCGAGCATCCTGCGATCGGCGACCGAGGCGGGGCGCACCCCGCCCTGCGTCATCGTGCTCACGACGTTCGACCTCGACGACGCGGCGCTGCGGGCGATCCGCGCCGGCGCGAGCGGCTTCCTGCTCAAGGACGCCGAGCCCGAGTTCCTGCTCGCCGCCATCCGCGCGGTGCACGGCGGGCACGCGGTCGTCGCGCCGAGTGCGATCACCGACCTGCTGGCGCACGTCGGGGCATCACCGGATGCTCGCCGCACCCGCACGCCCGCCGAACTCTCTGCGGCGCGCGATGCGGCGCTGCCCACCCTCAGCAAGCGCGAGCGCGAGATCTTCACCGCCATCGCCGAGGGCCTCAGCAACGCCGAGATCGCCGCCCGCGAGTTCGTGACCGAGGCGACGGTGAAGTCGCACGTCGGACGCATCCTCGCGAAGCTCGGTCTGCGCGACCGCGTGCAGGTCGTGCTCTACGCCCACGACCACGGGCTGCTGCCCCGCCGCTGAGCCGCGCTGACCGCCCCTAGAACCCGAGCTTGCCGAGCTGCTTCGGGTCGCGCTGCCACTCTTTGGCGACCTTCACGTGCAGCTTGAGGAAGACGCGCGCGCCGAGCAGCTGCTCGATGCCGACGCGGGCGCGGGCGCCGACCTCGCCGAGGCGCGCGCCGCGGTGCCCGATGACGATGCCCTTCTGGCTGTCGCGCTCGACCCACACGTTGGCGTAGATCTCGACCAGGCCGTTGTCGCGCGTGTTCATCTCGTCGATGGTGACGGCGAGCGAGTGCGGCAGCTCGTCGCTGACACCCTCGAGCGCGGCCTCGCGGATGAGCTCGGCGATGCGATCCTCCGTCGACTCGTCGGTCACCGCGTCGGCCTCGTACAGCGGCGGCGACTCGGGCATGAGCGCGATCAGCTGCTCGGCGAGGATGTCGACCTGGTCGCCGGTGAGCGCCGACAGGGGGATGATGAGGTCCCACTCGCGCAGCTCCGACACCGCGAGCAGCTGCTCGGCGACGCGCGTGGCGCCGGCCGTGTCGGTCTTGGTCACGATCGCGACCTTCTTCACGCGACCCACCGTGTCGAGCTGCTCGTTGATATACCGGTCGCCGGGCCCGATCGGCTCGTTCGCCGGCACGCAGAAGCCGATGACGTCGACATCGCCGAGGGTCTCCTGCACGACCGCGTTGAGGCGCTCACCGAGCAGCGTGCGCGGGCGGTGCATGCCCGGCGTGTCGACGACGATCAACTGGCCGGATGCTCGATGCACGATGCCCCGAATGGCGCGCCGCGTCGTCTGCGGTTTCGAGCTCGTGATCGCGACCTTCTCGCCGACGAGCGCGTTGGTGAGCGTCGACTTGCCGACGTTGGGCCGCCCGACGAAGGTCACGAACCCGGCGCGGAAGGACTCGTCCGGCGAGGCGGCCGCGCCGCCGCGCGGCTTCCGCTCGCTCACTCGGCCTCCTCCGCGGCTCGATCGCCTGCACCGTCGCGGCCGCGGTCTCCGACGAACGCGATGCGCGCATCCAGCAGCGCTTGATCGGCCTCGACGATGACGGTGACGACCTGCTTGCCGCGGCCCTCGACGCGCTCGGCGGTGAGGTGCAGGCCGTCGACGCTGACGGTCGACCCGCGCACGGGCAGACGCCCGAGGTGCTTGGCGAGCAGCCCGCCGACGGTGTCGACGTCGTCGTCGTCGAGCTCGAGGCCGAACAGGTCGCCGAGCTCATCGATGGGCATGCGCGCGCTGACGCGGAAGCGGTGGTCATCCAACTGCTCGCTGTCGGGCGTCTCGCGGTCGTACTCGTCGGAGATGTCGCCGACGAGCTCCTCGATGAGGTCCTCCATGGTGACGAGGCCGGCGATGCCGCCGTACTCGTCGACGACGAGCGCGAGGTGGTTCGAGGCGAGCTGCAGCGCCCGGAGGGCGTCATCGGCCTTCTTCGACTCGGGCAGGAAGAGGGCGGGGCGCGCGATGCCATCGACGATCGCGGTGGCCGCCTCGGCCGGCCGCTCGACGGTGAGCCGCGCGGCATCACGCAGGTAGACAACGCCGAGCACCTCGTCGGCGTCCTCCCCCACCAGCGGGGCGCGCGAGAGTCCCGTGCGGAGGAACAGCGCCATGGCGTCGGCGACGGTCGTGCCCTGCTCGAGCACGACCATGTCGGTGCGGGGCACCATGACCTCGCGCACGATCGTGTCGTTGAACTCGAAGATCGAGTGGATCAGCTCGCGATCCTCTTCTTCGAGAACGTCGAGCTCGGTGGCCTCGTCGACCATGCTGAGCAGCTGCTCCTCGCTCGAGAAGCTCGCGCTGGAGGGGCGGCCCGGGGTGACGCGGTTGCCGAGCGCGACGAGGGCATCCGCCAACGGCCCGGTGATCACCCGCACCGCACGGATCAGACCGTCGAAGGTGCCGATCATGGCGCGCGGGTGGGCGCGGCCGACCGAGCGCGGGCTGGAGCCGACGAGGATGAACGAGACGCCGATCATGATTCCGGCGCTGATCAGCAGCACCCACCACCACTCGTCGATGATCGTCGCGAAGCCGATGGTGACGAGCACGGCCGCGATCGTCTCGGCCACGATGCGGAGGAAGTTCAGTGCGTTGACGTGCGCCCCGACGTCGGCGGCGACGGCGTGCAGGCGCTTCGGATGCTTGCGCGAGCCCGCGATATCGACGAGCTCGATGCGGCTCACGACGCCGAGCGCGGCGTCGAGCGAGGCGAGCAGGCCACCGATGCCGACGAGCAGCAGCGCGACGAGGAAGAAGATCAGGGTCGCCGTCACCGGCGCCGCCTCCGCTCATCGAGGGCGAAGCTGACGAGGATGTCGCGCTGGATGCCGAACATCTCCTTCTCATCGTCGGGCTCGGCGTGGTCGAAGCCGAGCAGGTGCAGGATGCCGTGGGTCGTCAGCAGCAGCAGCTCGTCCTGGGTCGAGTGGCCCGCGGCCTCGGCCTGCTGGATGGCGACCTGCGGGCAGAGCACGATGTCGCCGAGCAGCCCGGGTGGGGTCGGCTCGTCGTCGCTGCCGGGGCGCAGCTCGTCCATCGGGAAGCTCAGCACGTCGGTCGGGCCGGGCTCGTCCATCCACTGCACGTGCAGCTGCTCGATGGCGGCCTCGTCGACGAGCACGATCGCCAGTTCGGCGTCGCGGTGCACGTTGAGGTGCTCGAAGGCGTGCAGGGCGAGCCGCTGCAGCGAGGCCTCATCGACGGGGATGCCCGACTCGTTGTTGATCTCGACGGCCATGGCCTAGCGCCCTCCCGCTCCGGGGCGCGGGCGGCGGGGCTGCCGGTCGCGCGGGATGCTGCGCGACAGCCCGCCACGGCGCTCGGCGCGGTTCGCGCCCTCGACCGGGTCGGGCAGGCCGTTCTCGCGGGCGTGGCGCCGGGCCTGCTGCTCGGCGTCGTACTTGGTGTACGCATCCACGATGCGGCCGACCAGCGAGTGCCGCACGACGTCGTCGGAGGTGAGCCGCGCGAAGTGGATGTCGTCGATGCCGTCGAGCACGCGCGTCACCAGCTGCAGACCGCTCGCGCCGGTGGGCAGGTCGATCTGGGTGATGTCGCCGGTGACGACCATGGTCGAGCCGAAGCCGAGACGGGTGAGGAACATCTTCATCTGCTCGGGCGTGGTGTTCTGCGCCTCGTCGAGCACGATGAACGAGTTGTTGAGCGTGCGGCCGCGCATGTACGCGAGCGGTGCGACCTCGACGACGCCGGTCGCGAGCAGCTTCGGCACGAGCTCCGGGTCCATCATCTCGTTGAGCGCGTCGTACAGCGGCCGCAGGTAGGGGTCGATCTTGTCGGTGAGGGTGCCGGGCAGGAAGCCCAGGCGCTCCCCCGCCTCGACGGCCGGCCGCGTCAGGATGATGCGGTCGACCTCCTTGCGCTGCAGCGCCTGCACGGCCTTGGCCATGGCGAGATAGGTCTTGCCCGTGCCGGCCGGGCCGATGCCGAACACGATCGTGTGGTCGTCGATGGCGTCGACGTAGGCCTTCTGGCCGAGCGTCTTGGGGCGGATGCTCTTGCCGCGGCTCGTCAGGATGGCCTGGCTCAGCACCTCGGCCGGGCTGCCCTGCCCCTGCTCGATGATGCGGGCCGAGCTGGCGACCTCGACCTCGCCGAGGTCCTGCCCGCCGCGCACCATGACGAGCAGCTCGTCGATGAGGCGCTTCGCGGCGGCGACCTGCGCGGGGTCGCCCTCGAGGGTGATCTGGTTGCCGCGCACGTGCACGTCGACCAGCGGGTACTGCTTCTCGAGCGTCGTCAGCAGGCGGTCCTGCGGGCCGAGCAGGCGCACCATGGCGACCCCGTCGACGTCGAGCTGCTCGTGGGCGCGCGGTGTGCGCGCGGAATCGTCAGTGGGCAAGGCGTCCCTCGGTCAGGCCTCCCGCGAGCACGTGGGCGTGCACGTGGAAGACGGTCTGCCCGGCGTTCTGGCCGGTGTTGAAGACGAGCCGGAAGTGGCCGTCGGCGTGCTCGTTGGCGAGCTGGTGCGCGGTCGCGACGACGTCGGCGAGCAGGGCCGGGTCACCCGCGGCGAGCTCGGCGACATCGCGGTAGCGCGACGTCTTCGGCACGACGAGCAAGTGCACGGGAGCCTGCGGTGCGATGTCGCGGAAGGCGATCACCGTCTCGGTCTCGTGCACGATGTCGGCCGGGATCTCGCGCGCGATGATGCGGCTGAAGATCGACGGCTCGGCGCCCGGGTGCTCGCTGGTCATGACACCCAGTCTAGAGCGCGGGTCTGCGGCCGTGCCGGGTGCTCCGGGCCGCTCACCACCGGCCGAGGCGGGTCGAGAGCACGGCGATCGCCGCCGGGCCCGCGGTCGAGGTGCGCAGCACGCTGGCGCCGAGCCGCACGGCGCGGGCTCCGCCCGCGACGAGCCGCTGCAGCTCCTCCGGGGCGACTCCGCCCTCGGGGCCGACGACGATGAGCACATCGCCGTGCCCGAGCGCCGCGGCGTCGAGCGCGGTGAGGGCGTGCTCGGCCGTCGGCTCGAGCACCAGCACGGTCGACCCGCTGGCCCGCGCCGCCAGGTCGGCGGTCGTGAAGAGGGGCTCGACCGTGGGCATCCAGGGGCGGATCGCCTGCTTGGTCGCCTCGCGCGCGATCGTCTGCCAGCGCTCGCGGCCCTTCGCCGCCTTCGCGGAATCCCAGCGCGAGACGCTGCGCGCGGCCTGCCAGGGGATGATGCCGTCGACGCCGAGCTCGGTCGCGGCCTGCACGGCGAGCTCGTCGCGGTCGCCCTTCGCGAGCGCCTGCACGAGGTGGATGCTCGGCCGCGGCCGCTCGGAGCGCTCGACCCGGTCGACCGCGAGCGCGACCTCGCCCGGCTGGGCGCTCACGACGGCGCCGTGCACGACGAGCCCCGCCCCGTCGCCCAGCCGCAGCTGCTCGCCGACGCGCACGCGCGCGACGGTCGCGGCGTGCCGCGCGTCGGAGCCGCGCAGCCGCACGACCGGCTCCCCCGGGCCCGCCTCAGCGTCGGCCAGCTGCGCCGCCAGCGTCTCCTCGAGGTAGAAGTGAGCCACGGGACAGCTAGAGGTTGAGGAAGCGGTCGCGCAGCTTGGCGAAGATGCCCTGCTGGAACGTCGAGAACTGCGGCGGCACCGGCCGGCGGCTGGAGGCGAACTGCCGGATCAACTCGGTCTCCTTGCTGTTCAGCCGTACGGGTGTCACCACCTGCACGCCGAGCTTGAGGTCGCCCCGGCCCGAGCCGCGCAGCCGCGTGATGCCGCGCTCTTTGATGGTGATGATCTCGGCGCTCTGGGTTCCGGGCTTGATCTCGACCGTCACGTCGCCGTCGAGCCCGGGCAGCGTCACCGTCGTGCCGAGAATGGCGTCGGTCATCTGCACCTCGACCGTCGCGAGCAGGTCGTCGCCGTTGCGGCTGAAGGTGTCGTGCGTCTTGACCTTGATCTCGAGGTAGAGGTCGCCGTTGGGGCCGCCGGCGGGGCCGACCTCGCCCTGGCTGGGCAGCTGGATGCGCACGCCGGTGTCCACGCCGGCCGGGATGTCGACCGGGATCGCCCGCCGGGCCCGCACGCGGCCCTGCCCCGCGCAGGTGGGGCACGGGCTGGGGATGACCGTGCCGTAGCCGCGGCACGAGCCGCAGGGGCTCGAGGTCATGACGTTGCCGAGCAGGCTGCGCACGGTGCGCTGGATCTGCCCGGAGCCGCGGCAGATGTCGCAGGTCTGCGGGCTGGTGCCGGGCGAGCAGCACGAGCCCTCGCAGGTGCTGCAGAGGATCGCCGTGTCGACCTCGATCGTGCGGGTGGTGCCGAAGACGATCTCGTCGAGGTCGACCTCGACCCGCAGCAGGGCGTCCTGCCCGCGCTCACGGCGGCTGCGCGGCCCGCGCTGCTGCTGGCCGCCGCCGAAGATGGTCTCGAAGATGTCGCCGAAGCCGCCGAATCCGGATGCGCCGCCGAAGCCGCCCGACCCGCCGAGGTCGTACTGCTGCCGCTGCTGCGGGTCGCTCAGCACGTCGTAGGCGTGCGTGACGAGCTTGAACCGCTCGGCCGCCTCGGCGCTCGGGTTCACGTCGGGGTGCAGCTCGCGGGCCAGCCGGCGGTACGCCTTCTTGATGTCATCGGCGCTCGCCTGCCGGTCGACGCCGAGCACCTCGTAATGGTCTGCCACTTATTCCTCACCGAGCAGGCGCGACACGTACCGGGCGACGGCGCGCACTGCTGCCATGTTGTTCGAGTAATCCATGCGGGTGGGGCCGAGCACCCCGAGCTTCGCGGTGCTATCGGCGCCCACGCGGTAGGCGCTGGTGACCACGGCGGTCTCCTTCAGCGCCTCGGCATTCTCGCGGCCGATGCGCGTCGTGACACCGTTCTCGTCGACGTGCATCTCGCTGAACAGCTTCAGCAGGGTGACCTGCTCCTCGAGCGCCTCGAGCACCGGGTACACGCTGCCGGCGAAGTCGCCCTCGGTGCGCACCAGGTTCGCCGCGCCGGCCATGACGAGGCGATCGGTGCGCTGGGCATCCACGTGCCCGACGAGCGCTTCGGCGATGACGGCGACGGCCGCCCCGCGATCGGGAGCGAAGCGGTCGGCGAGGCGCGCTGCCAGCTCGGGCACCTCGGTCAGCGCCTGGCCGGCGAGGGCCGCGTTGAGCTTCGCGCGCAGCTCGCCGATGAAGACCTCGTCGGCCTCGACCGGCAGCTCGATGATGCGCTGGTCGACCCGGCCGCCGTCGGTGATGAACACCGTCATGAGGCGCGTCGCCGACATCGGCACGAGCTCGATGTGGCGCACGCGGGCATTGCCGAGGGTCGGGTACTGCACGAGCGCCACCTGGTTCGTCAGGTGCGAGAGCAGGCGCACCGTGCGGGCGAACACGTCGTCGAGGTCGACGGACTGATCGAGGAAGGCGGCGATCGCCTGCCGCTGCGCCGGACTCAGCGGCCGCAGGTCGGCGAACTGGTCGACGAAGACGCGGTAGCCCTTGTCGGTCGGCACCCGCCCGGAGGAGGTGTGCGGGGCAGTGATCAGCTCCTCCTCCTCGAGCAGCGCCATGTCGTTACGGATCGTCGCCGCCGACACCCCGAACTGGTGCCGGTCGACGATCGCCTTCGAGCCGACGGGCTCGCGCGATTCGACATAGTCGAGAACGATGGCGCGCAGCACGTGCAGGGCGCGTTCCGAGACCATGGCTCCGACTCCCCTCGCCTGATCGACTGTCGTCTCCCGCTGGCGGGCCCGCACGTCGTGCTGGCACTCGCTGCTTCGGACTGCCAATTCTACCCCCGGCTTCCCGCGCGCCCCTATTGCCGGGCTGGATGCTCGACGCTAGGTTTGCCTCGTGCTCCACCCCGGGACCCATCCGTCCGAACTAGGAACATCGAAAGGCACTGCCCATGACTGACCAGACTCCGCCCCCCGCCCAGCCGGCCGCCCCGCTCTCGGAGGCGGAGGACCGCCAGTGGGGTTCGTTCGCCCACCTCGGCGGCGTCCTCGGCTTCCTCCCGGCCCTCATCATCTGGCTCGTGTTCAAGGACCGCGGCTCGTTCACCAACACCGAGGCGAAGGAGGCCCTGAACTTCCAGATCGCCGTCACCATCGCCTACGTGGCGCTGAACGTGCTGAGCTTCATCCTCGCTGCCGTCACCTTCGGCATCGGCGGGCTGATCTCTTTCCTGATCCCGCTCGTCTGGATCGCCGCCGTGATCTTCTCGATCCTCGGCTTCGTCAAGGCCAAGGACGGCGTGAACTACCGCTACCCCGTCTCGATCCGCCTCATCAAGTAGGCGCTGTCGGCGCGACCAGCGGGCCTCGACCTCTCCGGTCGGGGCCCGCCGGTGTTTAATGACCGCATGAGCGATCAGCCCCCCATGACCCCGCCGCCCGTCAACCCCTACGCCTCGGCGCCGCAGCCGATGAGCCCGGGCGACGAGAAGCTGTGGGCAACCCTCGTGCACATCGGCGGCATCTTCTTCGGGTTCATCCCGGCGCTGCTCGGCTACCTGCTGCTCAAGGACCGCGGCCCGTTCGTGCGCGGGCACACCGCCACGGCGCTGAACTTCCAGCTGACCATGGTGATCGCCTCCGCGGTCGGCGTCATCACCTCGCTGATCGTGATCGGCATCATCATCCTCGCCGCGGTCAGCGTGCTGATCCTGGTGTTCTCGATCATCGCGGCGCTGGCCGCGAACCGCGGGGAGGCCTACACCTACCCGCTGACCATCACCTTCCTGAAGTAGGCCGGCTCAGTCGGGCAGCAGGCGCCGCACGACGGCGTCGGCGAGCAGGCGCCCGCGCAGGGTGAGCACGACGGTGCCGCGCAGCGCGGGCCCCGGCTCGACGAGTTCGTCGGCGATGAGCTGCGCGACCGCGCGGCGGCCGAGCGGGGTGAGAGCATCCGTCGGCAGGCCCTCGACGAGGCGCGTCTGCAGCAGCACGCGCTCGACGCGGCGGGTCTCGACGTCGAGCGTCTCGCGCCCGGCCGCCGGGCTGAGGCCAGCCGTGAGGCGCTGAGCGTAGGCGGCAGGATGCTTGACGTTCCACCAGCGCACGCCGCCGACGTGGCTGTGCGCGCCGGGACCGATGCCCCACCAGTCATGGCCGAGCCAGTACGAGCGGTTGTGGCGCGAGCGGTGGGTGGTGCGGCTCTCGGCGGGGCTGCGGTCGGCGGCGGCCGCTGAGCCCGGAGTCGTACTACGCGCCCAGTTGCTGACCTCGTACCAGTGGTAGCCGGCGGCGGTGAGCCGGGCATCCGCCGCCTCGTAGAACGCGGCGTGCAGGTCGTCGTCGACGGGCGGCACCTCGCCGCGGGCGATCTGACGGGCGAGCTTCGTGCCCTCCTCGACGATGAGCGCGTAGGCGCTGACGTGGTCGGGCTCGCAGGCGAGGGCGGCGTCGAGGCTGCGCGCCCAGTCGTCGGCCGACTCGCCCGGCGTGCCGTAGATGAGGTCGAGGCTCACCGCGAGGCCCGCATCCTTCGCCGCCTGGACGACGCGCGGCACGTTCGCCGGGTCGTGCGTGCGCTCGAGCACGGCGAGCACGTGCGGCACGGCCGACTGCATGCCGACGCTCACTCGGGTGAAGCCCGCGTCGGCGAGGCGCTGCAGGCCCGCGGCGTCGATCGAGTCGGGGTTGGCCTCCGTCGTCACCTCCGCGCCGGGCGCGAGGCTCCACGCGTCGCGCACGGCGCCGAGCATGCGGGCGAGGTCGTCCGTCGGCAGGAGGGTCGGGGTGCCGCCGCCGAAGAACACCGTGCTCACCGGCCGCGGCGGCAGACCGCTCTCGCGCAGCACCCGCGCGGCGAGCGCGACCTCCGCGATCGCCTGGTCGGCGAAGTCGCTCTGCTTCACCCCGCGGATCTCGTCGGCCGTATAGGTGTTGAAGTCGCAGTAGCCGCAGCGCACGCGGCAGAAGGGCACGTGCAGGTACACGCCGAGGTCGCGGTGCTCGGCACCCTCGATCACGCTCGGCGGCAGCATCCCGTCGTCGGGGGCCGGGTCGGCGAGGGGCAGGGCGCTGGGCACCCGCCCATTGTCGCAGTCGGCATCTGGCAGGGTTGACGGGTGACCACCACCATCCTCTGGGACGTCGACGGCACCCTGCTGCTCAACAGCTACACGGGCGGCGGTGAGCTGTACCACACGGCCGTCGAGCGCACCGTGGGCCGCGAGCTGCACCCGCCGCTGCCGCGCACGCACGGCAAGCCCGACGGGCTGATCCTCAGCGAGATCCTCGCCCACTTCGGCTACGACGACACCTGGCACGAGCGCGCGCGCGCGGTGCTCGACGAGCTCTCGATCGAGCGGGCGCAGGCGGGCGATCGGCGCGAGCCCGCCCCCGGCGTGGTGGATGCTCTCACCGCGGTCGCCGCCCGCGGCTGGCACAACGCGCTGCTGACGGGCAACTCGCTCGTGCGTGCTCGCGTCAAGCTCGAGGGCGCCGGGCTCGGGCCGGAGTGGTTCGACTGGGACCGCTCGTTCTTCGGCTCGACCGCCCGCGACCGCAGCGAGATCACCCGCGCGGCCCGCGAGGCCCTGCCCGACGAGACCCTCGTCATCGTCGGCGACACGCCCCGCGACGACGAGGCCGCCGCCGCCGCCGGCATGCCGTTCATCGGCGTCGCGACAGGCGTGTTCACGGTCGACGACCTGCGCGAGACGGGCGCGGTGCTCGTGGTGGCCGACCTGGCCGGGTCGCTGGACGCGGTGCTTGACGCGATCGCATCGCTCTAGCCCCGCATCCGTCGTCGGGGTGTCGACCGAGCGGTCAGCTGACGAGGGCGACGCCCTGCACGAACCAGATCTGGTTCATGCGGAACAGCATCACGGCGACCGCGAGCGACGCGACGCCCATGACGACGGTCGACCAGCGCGAGCGGTCGACGAGGGCCCAGATGATCGCTCCGACCGGCAGCACGAGCGCGGTCACGAGGTAGATCCACCACTCGACGATGTCGCCCGTCGGCTGATTGCCGACGAACGGCGCCACGATGCCGATGACGATCTGCACGATCAGCACGAGAGCCACGGCCGCGGTCGCGAGCACGCTGTAGTCGTCCGGCTTGCGGCCCATGCCGCCCAGCACGAGGGCGATGAGCCCGGCGATGACGCTGACGGCGATGGCGATCGTGGTGAACCACTCGATCACTGGGGGGCCTCCTGGGCGGGTGCGGACGCGTTCTACTGCGGGAACCCGACCAGCGTACGACCGCGTCCCTGGCGCACGCTGATGAGGGCGACGAGGCGGTCGTCCTGTGGGCGGGTGCCGCGCTCGATCGCGGCGACGGGCTCGGCGTCGGCGTGCCCGGGCACGGTGAGCAGCTTGCCGTGCCCGAGGTCGCGGGCCTGCGCGGCGTCGACCTCGAGCACCGGGAACAGCCGCGCGGCCACCGCCGCCGGGTTCTCGAGCAGGCTCGGGCCACCCTCGGCCAGGGCCTCGAGACTCACCGCGTCGGCGACCGCGAACGGACCGACGCGCGTGCGCCGCAGCGCCGTGAGGTGCCCGCCGATACCCAGAGCCGTGCCGAGGTCGCGCGCAAGGGCGCGGATGTAGGTGCCCGAGCTGCAGTCGATGCGCGCATCCACCTCGATCGCGGCACCGTCGGCCGTGTCGACTCGCCGTACGGCGAGCACGTCGAACGCGCTGATCGTGACCCGGCGGGCGGCGAGCTCGACCTGCTCCCCCGCGCGCACGCGGTCGTAGGCGCGCTTGCCGTCGACCTTGATCGCGCTGACGGCGCTCGGCCGCTGGTCGATCTCGCCGGTCAGGGCGCGGATGGCCTCCGCCAGCTGCGCGTCGGTCACCCCCGCGACCGCCGCGGGCTCGGCCGTGCTGACGACCTCGCCCTCGGCGTCGTCGGTGGTCGTCGCGGCGCCGAGCCGGATGGTCGTCTCGTAGGTCTTGTCGAGGCCGACCAGGTAGGTGAGCAGGCGCGTGGCCGGGCCGGCTCCGAGGGTGAGGAGGCCGGTCGCCATCGGGTCGAGGGTGCCGGCGTGGCCGACCTTGCGGGTGCCGAGGGCGCGGCGCGCACGCGCGACGACGTCGTGGCTGGTGAGACCCTGCGGCTTGTCGACGAGAAGGAGCCCGGTGGTCACGGCTCCACGCTAGCGGGCGCAGTGCCCGGCGCGGGCGCGCGACTGCCGCGCCTAGGCTGACGGGCATGCGGATCGCGGTCATCGGAGCGGGCGCGGTCGGCGGCCTCCTGGCCGCTCTGGCCGCGCGCGCGGGGCACGAGGTGTTCGTCACCGCGCGCGGCGAGCACGCCGCGGCCATCGCCCGCGCCGGGCTGCACGTCGACGGCGGCTGGGGGGAGTGGGTAGCGACGGTCGCGCTCGTCGAGAGCATCCCGAGCTCACCCCTTGACCTGCTCGTGCTCGCGACCAAGGCGCACGACTCCGCCGACGCTCTCGCACCCTGGGCGGCCCACGACGGCACCCCCGTGCTCGTGCTGCAGAACGGCCTCGGCGGCGAACAGGCAGTGCGGGATGCGCTGCCCCACTCCCCCGTCGCGCTCGGCCTGGCGCTCTTCGCCGTGAGTCTCAGCGGCCCCGGCCGCATCACCGTCACCGGACCGAACGGGCTCACGCTCGGCGGCGACCCCGCCGCGGTCGCTGGCGCCGAACCGCTGCTGCGCCAGGCGCTGCCGGCCGAGCTTGTGCTCGCCGACGACATCCGCGGCGCGCAGTTCACGAAGCTGCTCGTCAACCAGGTCAACGCCCTGCCCGCGATCACGGGCCTCAGCGTGCAGCAGACCGTCGCCGACGCGCGGCTGCTGCCGATCCTGGCGCGCGGCATGGTCGAGACGGTCGCCGTCGGCGATGCGGCCGGCGTCGCCTGGGGCCGCATCGGCGGGGTGGATGCGGAGGCCGTCGCGAGCATCCGCACCGGTGGCCCCGCCGCGGCGGCGGAGCTCGCCCGCACCCTCGCCGCCGGAATGGGCGAGGTCCCCAACCCGGCGTCGATGCTGCAGAGCATCCGTCGCGGCCGCACGACCGAGGTCGATCAGCTCAACGGCGCAGTCGTCACCCTCGGGGAATCGCTCGGCGTTGCGACCCCGGTGAACGCCGCCCTCGTCGCCCTCGTGCACGAGGTCGAGCGCGCGAGCGCCCACCTCAGCCCCGCCGACGTCGTCGCTCGGCTCCTCGCAGACTGACGCCGTTGGCGCCCACCTCGGCGACGACGGCGCCGCACGACCCGCGGACCCTGAGGCCCTGCGCTTCCTTCCAGATCTGCGGATGAGAGTGAGCCGGATTCATCTCCATCCGCAGATCTGGAAGTCATCCGCAACACCCCCGCGCAGCTCCACAACTCAGGAGTCGCGCCACCCGCAAGCCGCACGACACGCCGCGGGGACGCTCAACCACCGCGCCCCACCCCGCCGAATCCTGAATTGTGGAGAAGCGGCGGGGCGGGGCGTGGCGACACAGCCGGCGCGGCTAGAGCATCGACTTGGTGTGCCAGACGGTCTTCGTCTCGACGAAGGCGCTGATGCGCTCGAGCGCCGGGCGGGGCACGCCGGCGACGGGGGCCAGCACGCGCTTGAGGGTCTCGGCGGCCGCGAGCTGCAGGTCGATCCAGCTGGCGCCGGAGGACCCATCGAGGCTGCCGGCTCCCGCGAGATCGAGCGCGTTCACGTCGGCGTGCGCGGCGAGCCACGGCATGATCTCCGCCGGCGAGCCGGTGAGCGTGTTGACCACGCCGCCCGGAACATCCGAGGTGGCGAGCACCTCGGCGAGCGAGATCGCCGAGAGCGGCGCCGTCTCATCGGCGACCACGACGACCGTGTTGCCGGTGAGGATGATCGGAGCGACGACCGACACGATGCCGAGCAGCGAGCCGCCCGTCACACCCTGCGGCGCGACTGCGGCGACGACGCCCGTCGGCTCCGGCACCGAGAGGTTGAAGTACGGGCCCGACACCGGGTTGGCGTTGCCCGCCACCTGGGCGTACTTGTCGGCCCAGCCGGCGTACCAGACCCACACGTCGATCGCGAGATCCACCTGGGCCGAGGCCTCGGCCGCCGAGACGCCCTCGGTGCGGCTGATCTCGTCGATGAACTGGGCGCGACGGCCCTCCAGCAGCTCGGCGATGCGGTAGATCACCTGGCCGCGGTTGTAAGCGGTGGCTCCCGACCACTTGGCGAACGCGCTGCGGGCGGCGACGACCGCGTCGCGGGCGTCCTTGCGCGAGGCCTTCGCGGCGTTGGCGAGGAAGCCGCCGTCGGCGGCGAGAACCTCGTAGGTGCGGCCGCTCTCGCTGCGCGGGAACGCGCCGCCGATCGCGAGCTTGTACGTCTTCGGAACGCTGAGGCGGGTCACTTCGCGGCCCCCTTCCGGGTCGACTTCTTCGCAGGCTTTCCGGCGGCCTTCGCACCGGCAGCGCCGGAGGCACCGGCGGCGGGCGCCGTCACCAGCGCGGCGGGGGCGGATGCGGAGCCGAGCCCGGCCGGAGCATCCCACCCGCTCGCCTCGAGGTAGGCGGCGAGCCCGTGGCGGCCGCCCTCGCGGCCGTAGCCCGACTCCTTGTAGCCGCCGAACGGCGACGCGGGGTCGAAGCGGTTGAAGGTGTTCGCCCAGACCACTCCGGCGCGAAGCTGGTCGACGAGGGCGAGCATGCGGCTGCCCTTCTCCGTCCAGATGCCGGCCGAGAGGCCGTAGGGGGTGTTGTTGGCCTTCGCGATCGCCTCGGCCGGGGTGCGGAAGGTGAGCACCGACAGCACGGGCCCGAAGATCTCCTCGCGAGCGATCGTGTGCGCGGCGCTGACCTTCGTGAAGATCGTCGGCGCGAACCAGAAGCCCTTGTCGGGAATGCGGCAGTCGGCGGTCCAGCGCTCGGCGCCCTCACCCTCGCCGGTGTCGCTGAGGGTGCGGATGCGCTCGAGCTGCGCGGCCGAGTTGATCGCGCCGATATCGGTGTTCTTGTCGAGCGGGTCGCCGAGGCGCAGGGTCGACAGGCGCTGCTTGAGCCGCTCGACGACCTCGTCGTGCACGTTCTCCTGCACGAGCAGGCGCGAGCCGGCGCAGCACACGTGGCCCTGGTTGAAGAAGATGCCGTTGACGATGCCCTCGACCGCCTGGTCCATGGCCGCGTCGTCGAAGACGATGTTCGCCGCCTTGCCGCCGAGCTCGAGCGTGAGCTTCTTGTTCGTTCCCGCGACCTGGCGGGCGATCATCCGGCCGACGTTCGTCGACCCGGTGAAGGCCACCTTGTTGACGTCGTGGTGCGTGACAAGGGCCTGGCCGGTCGAGCCGGGGCCGGTGACGATGTTCACCACTCCGGCAGGTAGGTCGGCCTGCTGCAGGATCTCCGCGAACAGCATGGCGGTGAGCGACGTCGTCTCGGCGGGCTTGATGACCACGGTGTTGCCGGCCGCGAGGGCCGGGGCGATCTTCCACGCGAGCATGAGCAGCGGGAAGTTCCACGGGATCACCTGCGCGGCGACCCCGAGCGCGCGCGGATTCGGGCCGAGCCCCGCGTACTCGAGCTTGTCGGCCCAGCCCGCGTAGTAGAAGAACCACGCGGCGACGAGCGGCACGTCGACGTCGCGCGTCTCGCGGATCGGCTTGCCGTTGTCGAGGCTCTCGGCCACGGCGAGCTCGCGGGCGCGCTCCTGCACGAGGCGCGCGATGCGGAAGAGGTACTTGCCGCGATCGCTGCCCGACATGCGCGACCAGACGGTCTCGTAGGCGCGGCGGGCGGCGGCGACCGCGCGGTCGACGTCGTGGGCGTCGGCCTGCGCGATGCTTGCGATGACCTGCTCGGTGGCGGGCGAGATGGTGTCGAACACCTCACCGCCGCCGTCGACGAACTCGCCATCGATGAAGATCCCGTACTGGGCCTTGAGGTTCAGGATCGATGCCGACTCCGGCGCCGGCGCGTACTCGAGGAAGGCCATGATCTAGTCCACCGTCACGTAGTCGGGGCCACTGTAGTGACCGGTTCGCATCTTCTGCCGCTGCAGCAGCACGTCGTTGACGAGGCTCGAAGCCCCGAAGCGCCACAGGTGCGGCGTGAGCCACTCCTCGCCGACGGTCTCGGCGACGGTGACGAGGTAGCGCACAGCGTCTTTCGACGCGCGGATGCCTCCCGCGGGCTTCATGCCGACCTTCTCGCCGGTCAGGCGGTGCCAGTCGCGGATCACCTCGAGCATGAGCAGCGTGACCGGCAGGGTGGCCGCGGGGCTCACCTTGCCCGTCGAGGTCTTGATGAAGTCGGCCCCGGCCAGGATCGACAGCCAGGATGCGCGCCGCACGTTGTCGTACGTCTGCAGCTCGCCGGTCTCGAGAATCACCTTGAGGTGGGCGGAGCTGCCGTCGGCCCGACGGCAGGCCTCCTTGACGGCCACGATCTGGTCGAAGACGAGACCGTAGTTGCCCGACAGGAAGGCGCCGCGATCGATCACCATGTCGATCTCATCGGCGCCGGCCGCGACGGCATCGCGCGTGTCGGCGAGCTTGACCGCGAGGCTCGCGCGGCCGGAGGGGAAGGCGGTGGCGACGGCCGCGACACTGACGAGCCCCTTCTCGGGGTCGCCGTGGCGGCTGCCGAGCGCCTCGACGGCGTACGGCACCATGTCGCCGTACACGCAGACGGCGGCGACGCTCGGCGTCGTCGGGTCGCTCGCGTCGGGCGTGACGGCCTTGGCGACGAGCGAGCGCACCTTGCCGGGGGTGTCGGCGCCCTCGAGCGTCGTCAGGTCGCAGGTGCGGATGATCGTGTCGAGGGCCCAGGCCTTCGAGCTGGTCTTGATGGAGCGCGTCGCGAGGCCGGCTGCCCGCTGCTCGAGGCCGACGGCGTCGACACCGCTGAGCCCCTCGAGGTGCCGCCGCAGGGCGGTCTCGGTGAGGTCGGCGCCGAGCAGGCGCACGGCACGCTCCGCCGGCGCGAGGCCGGCGGGCTGGGTGATGGTCATGAGAGGTCCTCTCGGGAGGTGGTGGCGGAGTCGGTCTGAGCGAAATCGGGCACCGCGGCGTCCGGCTCGTCGAGCAGGGCGCGGGCGGTGTGCTCGTCGGTGACGAGCACCGAGCAGAGTCCGTGGGTGACGATGGCGCGGGCGACGGGGTGCTTCGCCTCGCCGCCGATCACGAGGATGCTCCACGGTGCGGCGCGGAGCTCCTCGAGGCCGAGGCCGAGGGTGCGGGCATCCAGTTCGGGGTCGGCGATGGTGCCCTCGGCCGTGATGTACCGGCCGATGACGTCCCCGACGGCCCCGCGCTCGACGAGCCGCGTGATGTCGGCGGGGGTCAGGTAGCCGCTGTCGACGTGCACCGAGCTGGTGTCGGCGACCCCGGCGCTGTAGAGGTAGGCGCTGGCGCCGCGGGCCATGCCGAGCACGCCGGCGACGGTGCGGTCGCCTTCGATGGCCTTCTTGGTCTCGAGGCGCTCGAGGATGGCGGGGCTCGGCAGCAGGGTCGCCTGGCCGCCCGCCTTCTGGGCGATCATGACGGCCGTGGCGGCCGCGGTGCCGGGGCGCTTGCTGAGGCTCACGCCGCCGTTGATCTGCACGACGTTGACGGCGGTGGACCAGCCGCTGGGCAGCGCGTCGGCGACCTGGTGCAGGGTGCGGCCCCAGCTCACGCCGAGCAGGCGCGGCACCGGCCGGTGGCTGACGAGCCAGTCGGCGGCGGCCTCGCTCACGCGCGCCTGCAGCTCGGTGTCGTCACCGGGCGCGGGCACGACCACCGCATCCTTGAGGCCGAAGCGGGCCGCGAGGTCGCGCTCGAGGGCGAGGCGACGGGCGCGCGGGTGCACGATCTCGATGCGGATGATGCCGCGCTCGCGCGCCTGGGCGAGCAGACGCCCCACCTTCCAGCGGGTGACCCGCAGGATGGCGCCGATCTCGTCCTGGGTCTTGTTCTCCTCGTAGTACAGCTCGGCGGCGCGCACGGCGAGCAGCTCGTTCGCGGCGGTGCTGTCGGCGGGAGCCATGCGCGATCTCACTCTCTGCGGTCGGCGACGGAGGACGACGAGGGGCGCCGAGGGCGGCCCGACCTCCAGGCTAGGCCTGCGCGGGGGGCTCAACAACATTTGTTGCACGACCTGCTCAGATGAGCAGAACGGGTGCTGAGGGGGCGCATTCGCGTGGGTACGCTGGGCATGGCCACGTCGCGCCGTCGCGCGGACCCGGCCCGCCACCACCCCGCGGAAGGACTCCCGTGACCGACTATGCCCTCGCTGTCGACCTCGGCGGCACCAAGGTCGAGGCCGCCCTCGTCGATGCCGCCGGCACCGTGCTCGTCGGCTCGCGCCACCGCCGGCCCACCGGCTCGACCTCGACGAGCGAGCAGCTCGCGGCCGCGGTGACCGACGCGGTGCGGGATGCCCTCGCGACCCTCCCCGCCGACGCGACCCTGCTCGGCGCCGGCATCGGCAGCGCAGGCCCCATCGCCGGCACGACGGGCGACGTGTCGCCGCTCAACCTGCCGGCATGGCGCGGCTACCCGCTCGGCGGGCTCGTCGCCGAGACGCTCACGTCGGCCGGATTCGACGGCCTCCCGGTCACCCTCCGCATGGACGGCATCTGCATCGCCCTCGCCGAGGTCTGGGTGGGTGCGGCGCAGGGCGAGACGAACGTGATGGGCATGATCGTGTCGACCGGGGTCGGCGGCGGCCTCATCCTGGGCGGGCGCGTCGTCGCGGGCCCGACCGGCAACGCCGGGCACATCGGGCACGTCGCGGTCGCCGGGCACGACGACCCCTGCGCGTGCGGTGCACGCGGCTGCCTCGAGGCGATCGCCTCGGGCCCGCGCACCGTAGCCTGGGCGCGCGAGCACGGCTTCGCGGGTGCGACGGGCGAGGAGCTCGCGGCCGCCGCCGCGGCTGGCGACGACGTCGCCCGGCGCGCGGTGCAGCGCTCGGCCAGCGCGGTCGGTCGCGCCATCGCGAGCGCGAGCGCTCTGGTCGACCTCGACGTCGTCGCGATCGGCGGCGGATTCAGCCACGTCAGCGACGACTACATCGCGCTCGTGGGCGCCGCGGTCGCCGAGCACAGCGACTTCGGCTTCGTGACCAAGACCCGCGTCGTGGCCTCGGGCCTCAGCGGGGAGGGCCCGCTCATCGGGGCGGCGGCGCTCGTGCACCGGGCCGACCTCATCGGCTAAGGCCGATCCAGCCTCATCGGCCCGGGCCGACCCCGACCTCGTCGTCGACCATGCCGCGGCGCGCGAGCAGCGGTACGGCAACCAGGTTGCCGAGCCCGACGACGAGCAGCACGACGATCGCCGCGCTCCAGCTGCCGGTCGCGTCGCGCAGGCCGCCGAGCAGCAGCGGCGCGACGGCGGCGACCGCGTAGCCGATGCTCTGCACGGCGCCGCTGACGACGCTCGCGGTCTCGGGCGTGCGGCTGCGCAGGGCGAACAGCGCCAGGCACATCGGGAAGGTGATGTAGCCGAGCCCGAGCGCGGCCATCCAGAGCAGGGTGGGTCCGGTCGGCGCGAGCAGGAGTCCGCCGTAGGCGACGGTGAACAGGGCCGTCGAGGCGACCAGCAGCGGGGTCGGCGTGCGCAGCCGTGCGGCGAGCATCGGCCCGAGAGCGGCCAGCGGCAGGCCGAGGAACCCGAGCAGCGCGAGCAGGGCTCCAGCCTCCGCCTCCCCCACCCCGGCGGTCTCGCGCAGCAGCGGGGGCAGCAGGGCGTAGCCGGCGTAGGCGGAGATGCTCGAGACGGTGAACGGGATGCCGATGCCCCAGACCGTCGGCGACCGCAGCAGGGCGGCGCGGGCGATGCGGGGCCGAGGCTCCGCATCCGGTGCCCCCGCAGCGGCGGCCGCGGCGGCCCGGCGGGTGCGGGCGGCCCGCACCGCGAGCAGGACCCACGGCACGGCGACGACGGCGACGAGCGCGGCCCAGACCCCGAGCGCGAGCCGCCACCCGCCCAGCTCGGCGAGCGGCACGGCGACGAGCGGCGGAACGGCCGCGCCGATCGACATGATCATCGCGTAGGCGGCGGTCATGGTGCCGATGCGGTCGGGCGTGATCCTCTTCACTGCGGCGGGCAGCAGCACGTTGCCGAAGCCGGCGCCGAGCAACAGGAGCAGCGTCGCGGTGAGCAGCATCGGGTAGTCGTCCGCGGCGGCGCGCAGCAAGTGCCCGGCGAGCATCGCGAGCAGCGCGAGCAGGAGGGCCGTCTCGATGCCCAGCCGTCGGCCGACCCGCGGCGCGAGCACCCCCGCGATAGCGAAGGCCAGCGGCGGAGCGGTGCCCAGAGCCCCCAGCGCCAGGGCGCTCAGCGCGATATCGCCATCGATGCGGCCGGCGAGCGGCGAGAGCGCGGCGACCGGCAGACGCATGGTCGCGGCGATGAGCACGATGGCGGCGACCCCCAGCAGCAGGTCGACGCGGCGGGGGGCGGCACTCACCGGCCCAGCTTAGGCTGAACCCCATGACCGACTGGGCCCGCGACCTGCCGCTGAGCAACCGCGACCGCAGCGGCGATGCCGCGGCGTCCAACGACTGGTCGGGTCCCACGGCGGCCCTGCTCGAGCAGGTGGCGGCAGTGCTGGATGCCCGCCCAGCCCTGCTCGCCGAATCCAGCCTGCGGCCCGGCGTCACGACCGCGGCCGCGGTGCGCGAGGCGCTCAGCGACCTCGGGGCGCCGTGGTGGACGCGCTGGGCCAGCGCCCTCGGCGCGGCCGAGCGGGTGACCCCCGCCGTGGCGGCGACCGACGACGATGCCCTGCCGAGCGCGCTGCGCGCGCGGGCGGCGGCCCTGGCCGATCCCGGGCGCCGGGCGGGCATCCGCGACCTCGGGGCGGCCCTCGTGCTGGCGCTCGACCTACGGGCCGCGCACGGGCTGATGCTGACGGTCGACCCGCTGCCCTGCGGCGCGGTCGCCCTCGACCTCGCGCTGCGATCGCGCAACCCCGAGCGCGCGCTGCTCACGGCGCGCACCCTGGTCGCGGTCGACGGCGACTGGCGGGTCGGGTCGGGCCCGCGCCTGCCCTCGACGGGGGCGGCGATCGTGCTGTTCCTCGCCCGCCGCGCGGGTCTGCCGCCCGAGGTCGACGAACCCCTGCCATCGCCCTCGCTCGACGCTTAGGCTGAGCAAAGGTCGAGCACCCGGCACGGCCACGAGCGAAGGAGCAGCGCGATGGCGCAGAGCGGTGGATTCGACCTGGGCGGTCTCGGCGACATGGTCGGCGACCTCATGAGCGGCAAGGGCCTCGACATGGACGCCCTGCAGGGCCTGTGGGAGACCGTGCAGCCGACGCTGCAGGGGCTCGACACTGACCAGATCCTCGACACGATCGGCGAGTGGGCGAAGGGCCTCGACCTGCCCTTGCTGAAGGACATCCCGGACTCGACGATCGAGGACCTCAAGAACGGCGCCAAGGTGCCGCTCAACGACCTGCTGAAGGGCTAGCCGGAGCGCGGGTGCCCGCGCGTCAGGCGGGTCGCGGCAGGCCGAGGAACTCGCGGATGCGGAGCTCGTCGCGGCCCATCTGCTCGGCGAGGGCATCCGCCGACGGGAACTTGTTCATCGGGCGGATGTAGGCGACGAACTCGAGCTCGACGACCTTGCCGTACAGGTCGAGGTGCGCGTCGATGGCGTGCGCCTCGATCGTCTTCTCGGGCACGTCGCCGAAGGTCGGGTTGTTGCCGATCGACACCGCTGCCCCGTAGCGCTCGGCCTCGACGTGCAGCCAGCAGGCGTAGACGCCATCGGCGGGGATGAAGCCCTCGGCATCGCGGGCGAGGTTCGCCGTGGGGTAGCCGAGCTCGCGCCCGCGCTGGTAGCCGGGCACGACGGTCGAGCGGATGCGGTGCGGGCGGCCGAGCGCCTCGGTCGCCTCGGCGAGGCGGCCGGCATCGAGGTCGTCTCGGATGCCCGTGGACGACACCCGCGTGCCGTCGAGCTCGCACACATCGTCGACGAGCGCCACGGCGAAACCCGCGCGCTCTCCCGCCGCCCGCAGCGTCTCGACCGTGCCAGCGCCGCGCGCGCCGTAGCGGAAGTCGGCGCCGACGAGCACGCGCTCGGCCGCCAGACCCGCGACGAGCACCTGGTCGACGAAGGCGTCGGGCTCGAGGGCCGCGAACTCGCGCGTGAAGGGCAGCACGACGACCAGGTCGATGCCGAGGGCGAGCAGCGCCTCGGTCTTCTGCGCGGTGCTCAGGAGCGGAACCGGCGCCTCCTCGGGCGTGAACAGCGCCGCGGGGTGCCGGTCGAAGGTGACGACGACGGTTCGGCGACCCTCGGCCTCGGCGACGAGGCGCTCGAGCACGGCGCGGTGCCCGCGGTGCACGCCGTCGAACTTGCCGATCGTGACGGCGCTCGCGACGGCATCCCGCGGCAGCGCCTCGATGCCGGTGACGACGGTGCCGGTCATGCCGACGCCTCGGCGTTCTCGGCGCTCGGCGCCGCCACGCGCCGCGCCCGCGCGACCCGTCGCAGCCACAGCAGTCCGAGCACCGGCAGCACGAGCGGGATGAACGCGTAGCCGCGGCCGAACTGGCTCCAGACGGTGTCGTCGGGGAACAGCGCCGGGTCGATGATGCTCAGCGTGCCGACGATGAGTACGCCCGCGAGCTCGAACCCGATGGCGACGACGGCGACCCAGTACCACGCTGTGCCGCGCGCGATGAGCGCGATGGTGGCGAGCACATACACGACCGCGGCGAGCGCCGACAGGCTGTAAGCCACCGGCGCCTCGGCGAACTTGGTGGCGATCTGGTAGCCCGAACGGCCGAGGGCGGCCAGGGCGAGGATGCCGTACACGGCGATCAGCACGCGGCCGATGCCGGCGCTCGTCGGGCGGAGTTCGTCGCTCATCGAGCCCAGCCTAGGTCAGGCTGGCTGAGCGGTGAGCGGGCCCATGAGAGCGCGCAGGAACCGCTGGGCGATGAGGATGCGCGCCAGCAGCAGCCCGGGCAGCAGGGGCCACCCCCACCAGGTCGCGGGCCGCGCGAAGCTGCGCACGGTGAGCCACACCGACCCATCGTCGGTCTGCTCGAGGGTGAACGATTCCTCCCCGCCGAACGGATGCCCGGGCAGGGTTCCGACCGCGTACATGACGCGCTGCTCGTCCTGCTCGAGCAGCACGACCTTGGTCGGCAGCGGCAACCACAGCTGCCGCCCGACCTCGAGGCCGACCACGATGACGTCGCCGGGGCGCAGGTGCCGCGCGCCGCTCGCGGTGTAGACCTCGTCGTCGGCACGCACCTGCGCCGCCGCGGCCGGTGCGCCCGCGTCGTCGAACGCGACCGGGTAGTACGTGCGCTCCGCATCCGCCGCGGTGACGGGAGTGATGCGCACGCCCATGCCAGCCCCGCGGTAGACGCCGCCCGTGAGGAGTTCGTCGACCGCCCACGCCCAGCGCTCAGGGCCGTGGCCGATGCGGCGCCGCTGCTCGAGCGGACGGTAGCCCCTCGGCGGGTAGCGCAGCAGGTCGGGCGACTGCGTCGCACCCACGGCGGCGTACGTGACGGCCTGCTGAAGGCGCTCACGATCGCGAGGGCTGGCGTCGCTCATACCCCCAGCGTAAGGCGCATCCCTGACGGCGAACCGGGTTCACGGCCCGCCACGCGAGCGCCGCCCCGGCCACCCGAGTGCGTTCCAGGGCGCCCCGCCGCCCCTCGCGAATCCACGGACGCCTGCTCGCACCGTCTCCCCCGCACTCGCGAATCCACGGACACCTGCTCGCACCGTCTCCCCCGCACTCGCGAATCCACGGAAGGGGCCCATCTCGCCTTCCCGCAGCACTCGCGAATCCACGGAGGCCGCCGCGGCGGCGTGCGCGACATCCGTGGATTCGCGAGTACCCATGAGGGCATGGGCGGTTGCGGGGCTGCGGGTCGCCGTCACGGTCGGCGTCGACCGCACGCGGCAGCGCACACGAACGTCAGCAGATTCGGCCGCACGGTACCGTGCGGTCGCGCGGGGGCGCACATCGACGGCAGTGGAAACGCAGCGGACCGCCGCCGTCACACGCCGAGGTGAGCCGTGAGCGCCTCGACGATGAGCGCGTGGTCGACCTCCTGCGGCTGACCCGAGACGGCGATCGTGCCGACGACCCCCGTGCCGCGGAGGGCGATCGGGAAGCCGCCGCCGTGGCCCGCGAAGCGCAGCGGGTCGATCCAGGGCTGCGCCTCGAATACGCCGCCGCCGCGCTTCGCGCGCAGGCCGACGAGGTAGCTCGAGGTGCCGAACTCGCGCACGGTCGCCTTCTTGCGCTCGATCCACGCACCGTTGTGGGCGGAGGTGCCGGGCAGCGCGCAATGGAACAGCCGATGCTCACCGAGCGCGATGTCGATCGCGAGGGAGCGCTCGAGCCCGAGGGCGCGCAGGCGCCCACCGAGCATCCAAGCGTCGTCGGCGCTGAACGTCGAGAACTGCAGGCGCTCCTCCTGTGCCACGACCTCGGCGATGAGGGCGTCGAGCGCGGCGGTGTCGGCGGCTGTATCGGCGGCGGTGTCGGGGCTCATGCGCTCAGTGTGCCGTACGGGCGAGGGCGCGCAGGTAGCGCTTCGTGTAGATCGCCTGCACGAGGCGCAGCACGGGGGTAGCGAGCGTACAGACACCGGGTGCTGGGCGCGAGAAGCCCTGCACGACCACGCGCGCGCACGCCCGCACCGGCACGAAGCCGAGCAGCGGGATCGTGAGCGTCACGTCGTCCCCCACCGCGACCCGCGGGGTGCTGACGCGGATGCCCGCTCCCCGCTGCAGCCCCCACTCGAGCACCGCGGCCGTAGCCTCCGCCCAGCGCTCGGCACCCGAGCCGATCGCGGCCTCGTGCCGAAACGCTCGGAACCCCGCGGGTATGCGCGCGGGGTCGAGGTCGCGACTGCCGCCGTGCGGGGTGTAGGTCAGCGCGGGTCGCGCCCCAGCATCCACCGCCCCGGCCCTACTTCTTGTCTTTCGCCTTCTCGACGTCGCCCGAGAGAGCGGCGATGAAGGCCTCCTGCGGAACCTCGACGCGGCCCACCATCTTCATGCGCTTCTTGCCCTCCTTCTGCTTCTCGAGGAGCTTGCGCTTGCGGGTGATGTCACCGCCGTAGCACTTGGCGAGCACGTCTTTGCGCATCGCGCGGATGTTCTCGCGCGCGATGATGCGGGCGCCGATGGCGGCCTGGATGGGCACCTCGAACTGCTGGCGCGGGATGAGCTCGCGCAGCCGCTGGGCCATCATCGTGCCGTAGGCGTAGGCCTTGTCCTTGTGCACGATCGCGCTGAAGGCGTCGACCTGCTCGCCCTGCAGCAGGATGTCGACTTTCACCAGGTCGGCCTCCTGCTCGCCCGCCGGCTCGTAGTCGAGGCTCGCGTAGCCCTGCGTCTTGCTCTTGAGCTGGTCGAAGAAGTCGAACACGATCTCGCCGAGCGGCAGGGTGTACTTCAGCTCGACGCGGTCCTCGCCCAGGTAGTCCATCGAGCGCATCGTGCCGCGACGGCCCTGGCAGAGCTCCATGATCTGGCCGACGTAATCCTTGGGCGCGAGGATCGACGCGTTGACGATCGGCTCCATGACCTTCTCGATGCGGCCCGTCGGGTACTCGCTCGGGTTGGTCACCTCGACGGTCTTCCTGTCCTCCGTCGTGACGTTGTAGATCACGCTCGGGGCGGTCGTGATGAGGTCGAGGTCGAACTCGCGCGAGAGCCGCTCGGTGACGATCTCGAGGTGCAGCAGGCCGAGGAACCCGCAGCGGAAGCCGAAGCCCAGCGCGACCGAGGTCTCGGGCTCGTACTGCAGGGCCGCGTCAGAGAGCTTCAGCTTGTCGAGCGCGTCGCGCAGGTCGGGGTAGTCGCTGCCGTCGATCGGGTAGATGCCCGAGAACACCATCGGCAGCGGGTCGGTGTAGCCAGGCAGCGCCTCGGTCGCCGGCTTCTGGGCGGTCGTGACCGTGTCACCGACCTTCGACTGGCGCACATCCTTCACGCCCGTGATCAGGTAGCCGACCTCGCCGACCGCGAGCCCCTTGCTGGGGGTCGGCTCGGGGCTCGAGACACCGATCTCGAGGATCTCGTGCGTCGCCTTGGTCGACATCATCTGGATGCGCTCCCGCGGGCCGAGCTGGCCATCCACCATGCGCACGTAGGTGACGACGCCGCGGTACGAGTCGTAGACCGAATCGAAGATCATGGCTCGGGCCGGGGCGTCGAGGGTGCCGACGGGCGCCGGGATCTGCTTGACGACCTCGTCGAGCAGCTCTTCGACGCCGACGCCGGTCTTGCCGCTCACCCGCAGCACGTCGTCGGGGTCGCCGCCGATCAGCTGGGCGAGCTCGCGCGCGTACTTCTCCGGATCGGCCGCGGGCAGGTCGATCTTGTTGAGCACCGGGATGATCGTCAGATCGTTCTCGAGCGCCAGGTAGAGGTTCGCGAGCGTCTGCGCCTCGATGCCCTGCGCGGCATCGACGAGCAGGATGGCACCCTCGCACGCGGCGAGCGAGCGGCTCACCTCGTAGGTGAAGTCGACGTGCCCGGGGGTGTCGATCATGTTGAGCGCGTACGTGCCGCCGTCGTAGGCCCACGGCATGCGCACGGCCTGGCTCTTGATGGTGATGCCGCGCTCGCGCTCGATGTCCATGCGGTCGAGGTACTGCGCGCGCATGTCGCGGTCGCTGACGATGCCGGTGATCTGCAGCATGCGGTCGGCGAGGGTCGACTTGCCGTGGTCGATGTGCGCGATGATGCAGAAGTTGCGGATCGCGGACGGGTCGGTCGCGGCAGGTGCGAGCGGCGTGAGGGCGCGGGGAGACATATTGCCGACATTCTCCCATGGCCGGGCCGGGCGGCGGTGCGCACGGCGGGCCTCGGCTCCGTATCCGGGGCGGGTCTCGATTGTCGGCTGCGGCGACGGGCTGGTAACGTAGGCCCTTGGCTTGCGTGTCAGAAAGCCCTCTCTCTTTCGACACGGAACGCGACCACGACTTCGCCGCAGCGCATCGGATGCGCGGGCACCCCACCGCGGTCGCACACCTCGCACCGTTCCTGAAGAAGAAAGCACCCACGTGGCAAACATCAAGTCGCAGATCAAGCGCATCAAGACCAACCTCAAGGCGCAGCAGCGCAACAAGGCCGTCAAGAGCGAGCTGAAGACGGCCATCCGTCGCACCAACGAGGCCGTCGCCGCGGGCGACAAGGCCGCGGCGACCGACGCTCTGAAGCTCGCCTCGAAGAAGCTCGACAAGGCCGTGAGCAAGGGCGTCATCCACGAGAACCAGGCGGCGAACCGCAAGTCGGCCATCGCCAAGAAGGTCGCGGCGCTCTAGCCCGCGCCCGTCCCGTCACGTCGCCCCCGCCGGTCCGCCGCCGGGGGCGACGTCGTTGTGCAACAGCTCTGCGGCGTCTCCACAATTCAGGCGTTCCACGCCGCAGAGCCCAAGCAGCCCGAGCCTGTGCCCCGGTGCCAGAGGCCCCCGCTGGTGTGACGTGCATGCGCTGAAAGGCGTCGATCGGTCACTCGTTACGGACAACCAGGCATCTCGCCGCAACGAGTGACCGATCGACGCCCGACAACGCACAGCCCGCGATTGTTGGCGCCCTCCTTGGGGCGAGCAGCGCTGTGCGTCCGCCAGCGGATCTCCTGAGTTCTGGAGACGGGACCGCGAGCGGCGAGAAGAGGGATGCGGGCACGACGATTGCACGTGGGCCCGCCTCCCACCGGCGGGCGCCAGGAAAGGCCGCTAACGCTCGAGCCCGCGGGCGGCGACGACGCGCACGAGGGTCTCGAGGGCGTAGACGGCGTCGCGCGCGGCGCCCTTGACGGCGGCGTCGGTCTCGGCAGCGACGAGGATCGCCCGGCCGAGGCCCGCCTCCGTCCAGCCCGCGAGGTCGCGGCGGGCGCGGTCGACCTGCCAGGGGGCGAGGCCGAGCTGCCCGGCGGTCATGCCGTTCGTGCGCGCCCCGCCGACCTTCGCCATGGTGCGCAGCTTCATCGCGAACGCCGCGACCATCGGCACGGGGTCGGCGCCCGTGGCGAGCGCGTGCCGCAGCAGCACGAGCGCTTCGCCGTGGCGCCCGGCGATCGCCGCATCGGCGACGGCGAAGGCGTTGGTCTCGACGCGGCCGCCGTAGTACTTCGCGACCACCTGCTCGGTGATCTCGCCCTCGGTGTCGGCGAGCAGCTGCTGGCAGGCGCCCGCGAGCTCGGCGAGGTCGTCGGTGAACGCGTTCACGAGGGCGCGCAGCGCGGCGGGCGCGATGGGCCGGCCCGCGGTGCGGAACTCGGCGGCCGCGAAGTCGGCGCGGTCGCTGTCGCGCTTGAGCTCGGTGCACAGCACCTCGATGCCGCCGCCCGTGCCGGCGCGGATCGCGTCGAGCAGCTTCTTGCCGCGCACGCCACCGCTGTGCCGGATCATCACGACCGTGTCATCGGCGGGGGCCGCGATGTACTCGAGCGCCTCCTCGAGGAAGGCGTCGCTCATCGTCGACGCCGCGTCGACGCGGATGAGCCGCGGCTCGCCGAACAGCGAGGGGCTGGCCAGGGTGACGAGCTCGCCGGGCTGGTAGCTGTCGGCGCGCAGGTCGTGCACCTCGAGGCTCGCGTCCTGCTCGCGCAGGGCATCCCGCAGCAGGCGGCTCGCCCGCTCGGCCAGGAAGTCCTCCGGCCCGGTCACGAGGATCACCGGCGCCGGCCGCACCTGGTGCCACGGCACCTGCGGGATGCTCGCCGCCGCCCGCGCGGAGCCGGCGGGCTTCTTCGGCGCGGCCATGGGGCTCCTCTGCGGCGGTATTGACGGGCGGGTCGGGGTGCCCCGCCAGCCTATCCAGCACCGGCGACGGTGCCTCTCTCGACCCAGAGCGGCATGGCGCCGGTTGCCGGGTCGCGGGGCCCGATCAGTGCGAGCCCGTGCTCATCGCTGCGCACGACGAGCGTCCCATCCGCCATGAGCGCGTCGAGCAGCCCGGGCGCCGGGTGCCCGTAGGTGTTGTCGGCGCCGACCCCGATCAGGGCCAGGGGCGCCGCGACCGCGGCGTAGAGCGGCAGATGCTGGTCGGGCGAGCCGTGGTGGCTGACCTTGACGACATCGACCGGGCGCAGGTCGTGGGCCGCCGCGAGGCGGCGCTGCGCATCCGCCCCCAGGTCGCCGAGGGCGAGCAGGCTCGGGCACGCCGGGCAGCCCGGGCCGGGGCGCAGCTCGAGCACGAGGCTCGCGTCGTTGCCGGGCTCGACGCCGCGGTGGCCGGGCGGGCCGAGCATGCGCCAGACGTAGTCGCCGAGTCGGCCGTGGTCGTGCTCGCCGCTCGGGGTGACGCGGGCACCGCCGCCGAGCAGCGCGGCAACGACGGCCTCGTCCTCCGGCCGCCCGGTCGGGCCGTGCAGCACGCGCTCGACCCGGCCGACGATGGCGGGCACCCCGCCCGCATGGTCCAGATCGAAGTGGGTGAGCACGAGCAGGTCGAGCCGGGTGACGCCGAGCGTGTCGAGGCAACGGGTGAGCAGAGCCGGGTCGGCCCCGGTGTCGATGAGGGCGACCTGGCCCGCACTGCGCACGAGCACCGCATCCCCCTGCCCGATGTCGCACTGCGCGATCACCCAGTCGGCGGGGCGGCCGAGCGCGCGCAGGGCGGCCGCGCCCGCGGTGGCCCCGGCGATGACGACGAGAGCCGCGGCGGCGGCGAGCGCGACCCGCGACCGCAGCCGTGCCGAACCGAGGGGGGCGGGCAGGCCGGCGGCGATGAGCGCCATGACGGTGAGCGCGGCGAGCAGCAGTGCGCCGACGGCGCCTTCCGGCCACGGCAGGAGCGCTCCCGGAAGCTGCGAGCACACGCGTGCGACGCCGGCGATCCAGGCGGCGGGCAGCCAGGCGACACCGGCGACGAGCAGGGCGAGCGGCGGGATGATCGGCGCGAGCAGGCACGCGATCATGCCCACGATCGTCGCCACCGGGGCGGCGGGCGCCGCGAGCATGTTCGCGAGCACCCCGCTGAGCGGCACCTCCGGCGCGAGCAGGATCAGCACGGGCTGGCACGCGAGCTGGGCGGCGAGCGGCACCGCGACGGCGAGGGCGAGCGGCGCGGGCAGCCAGCGGCCGAGGAGGGTCGTCAGCGGGCCGGCGAGCACGAGCAGGGCGGCGGTCGCGAGCACCGAGAGCACGAAGCCGTACTCCCGCGCGATCCAGGGGTCGAGCACGACGATGCCCAGCACCGCGAGCCCGAGCACGGGCAGCCCGCGCGCCGGGCGCCCGCTCGACAGGGCCAGCAGCACGACGGCGGCCATGACGGCGGCGCGCACGACGCTCGGTTCGGGCGTGACGAGCACGACGAACCCGCCGAGCGCGGCCAGCGCCGTGCCGACCCGCACCGGGCGCGGCCAGCGGGCGAGAGCGCCGACGCCGAGCACGAGCCCGACGACGATCGCGCAGTTGGCGCCCGAGACCGCGGTGAGGTGGCTGAGCGCGCTGCGCTTCATCGCCGCGTCGAGCTCGTCGCTGACCGCGGTGGTATCGCCGATCGCGAGGCCCGGCAGCAGGGCGGCTCCGTCGCCCGCGAACGGGGCCATGAGGGCGAGGAAGCCCGCGCGGAGCCCGTCGGCACCCGCGACGAGCGGCGGGGGCACCCCGATCGGCTCGAGCCCGGTGACCGGGCGCACGAGCGCCACCCGGTCATCGCCCGCGTCGAGCGGGATCACCCGCACCCGCCCCTCGAGCCGCGTGCCGAGCGGCAGCCGCTCGGTGACCTCCAGCCCGAGGAGCCGCACGGGTATCCGGACGGCGACGGCTGCCGGGTCGACCACGCCCGCATTCTGCGTCGCGACGGCGCCTCCCGCGGCGGGGCTCGGCACCGTGGCGACGTTCGGCACCATCGCGACGATGAGCGCGTCCGCGCTCGCACCGCCGCCGAACCCAGGGTCCGTCACGCGCTGATCGACGCGGGGCGGCTGCACCGTCTGCTCGAGCTCGAGCACCACGGCAACGGTCGCCCCTCGCTCGAGCTCGGCGGCGAGCACGGGCGGTATCCGGCTCGGAGCGACGAGGGTGACCGCGGCGGCGACCACCGCCATCGCCGTGAGGCTCGGGATGCTCGCCGCGACCACGGCGCGCCCCCGCGCCGCGCGCCCCCGACGCGCAGCCGCACCGCGGCGCACGACCGCGACCGCCGCGACCGTGCCCAGCAGGGCCGCGAGCCCCACGCCCACCGCCGCCCCCGGAACCCCGACGAGCACGACCGCGGTCAGCCAGCCGACGAGAGCGGGCAGCGCCAGCCGCAGGTCGAGGCGACTCGGCGCGGCGGCGGGCTGCGATGCCGGCGCACCCGTGAGGGCCGCGCTCACACGGTCGCCTGATCGCGCAGGCCGTCGAGGGTCTTCTCGCCGATGCCGCTGACCGCGGTCAGCTCGTCGACGCTGCGAAAGGGGCCGTTCTGCTCGCGCCAGGCGATGATGCGGGCCGCGATGGCCGGCCCGACGCCGGGCAGCTGCTCGAGCCCGGCCGCGTCGGCCGTGTTGATGTTGATGCGGCCGTCAGCGGCCACGCTCGCCGACCCCGGGCCCGCACCGTCCGAACCCGAACCCGGACCCGCCCCCGGGACCCCGGCCGCCGGGGCCTCCCCGACCGCGGGCAGCCGCAGCTGCTCGCCATCGACGACGACCCGCGCCAGGTTCACGGCCGCGAGATCGGCCTCATCGGTCGGACCGCCCGCGGCCGCGATCGCGTCGACCACCCGGCTGCCGGGCGGCAGTTCGACGATGCCCGGGTCGGCCACGGCCCCGAGCACGTGCAGCACGACGACGGGGGCACCGCCGAACCCGTCCACCCCGGGCTCGGTGCCCTCGAGCGCACCGTCCGCCGCTCCCCCGGAGCCGGCGGGCACGGCGACGACCTCTCCGCCCGGGGTCGCCACGGTCGCCACGACAGCGGCCCCGACTCCCAGCAGTGCGAGCACGACCACACCGCCGAGCGCGGCGCGCACGCGCGGGCTCCGCACCGGCAAGGGGTGAACCGGCAGAGACCGCTCGGGCGGACCAACACTCCCCGACGCAGCGGCGGCAGAGAGGTCGGTCACCGCGGCAGGCTAGGACTCCGCATCCCGTCGCCCGGGGCAGGCGTCGAAACCGGGGAATCGCCTACTTGGCGGTCGCGATGTTGACGACCCGCGGGGCGCGCACGATGACGTTCGCGATCTCCTTGTCGCCGATCGCGCGCTGCACGGCGGCCGAGGCGCGAGCGAGCGCCTCCAGCTCCTCCGCGCCGATCGTCGGGCTCACCTCGAGCTTGTCGCGCACCTTGCCGTCGACCTGCACGATCGCCGTCACCGAGTCCTCGACGAGCAGCATCGGGTCGGCCTTGCGCCAGCCGGCGAAGGCGACGAGCCCGTCGCGGCCGGTGGCGGCGTCGCGGCGGCCGAGGCGATCCCACATATCCTCCGCCGTGTAGGGCGCGAAGAGCGACAGTGCGATCGCCACCGTCTCGACGGCCTCGCGCACCGCCGGGTCGCCCGCGCCCGGGCCGGTGTCGACGGCCTTGCGGATCGCGTTGACGAGCTCCATCGTGCGCGCGACGGCGACGTTGAACTTGAACGACTCGATGAGCGGCGGCACCTCGGCGAGGAACTTGTGCGTCACCCGGCGCAGAGCCTGGTCGCCGAGAGCCGGGTCGGCATCCACCGGCGACGTCACCTCGCCCGAGAGGCGCCAGGCGCGCGCGAGGAACTTCTGCGAACCCGTCACCGACACATCGCGCCAGTCGATGTCGTCCTCCGGCGGGCCGGCGAAGGCCATCGTCAGGCGCACGGCGTCGACGCCGTACTGGTCGAGCTCCTCGGTGAAGTAGACGAGGTTGCCCTTCGACTTCGACATCTTCGCGCCGTCGAGAATCACCATGCCCTGGTTGAGCAGCGCGCTGAACGGCTCGGTGAAGCTCACGTAACCGAGGTCGAACAGCACCTTCGTGATGAAGCGCGCGTAGAGCAGGTGCAGAATCGCGTGCTCGACCCCGCCGACGTACTGGTCGACGGGCGCCCACTGCTCGGCCTTCGCCGGGTCGAAGGCCTGCGTGTCGTCGGTGGGGTTCAGGAAGCGCAGGAAGTACCACGACGAGTCGACGAAGGTGTCCATCGTGTCGGTGTCGCGGCGGGCCGGGCGGCCGTCGGGCGTGGTCGTCTCGACGAACGAGGCGACGCCGCCGAGCGGCGAGGTTCCCTTCGGCTTCATGTCGATGCCCTCGGCGTCGGGCAGCAGCACCGGCAGAGCATCCAGCGGCACCGGGATCTCGGCGCCGTTCTCGTCGTACATGATCGGGATCGGCGTGCCCCAGTACCGCTGACGGCTGATCAGCCAGTCGCGCAGGCGGTAGGTCTTGGATGCCCTCCCCGTGCCGCGCTCCTCCAGCAGCTCGATCGCGCGCTGGATCGCGTTCTGCTTGCTCAGGCCGTCGAGGGGCCCCGAGTTGATCATGCGGCCGTCGCCGGCGAGCGCCTGCCCGGTCGCGACCGGGTCGAGCGGGGGCACCTCTCCTGACTCGAGCATCTCGGGCGTGATCACCGGGATCGCCCCGGTCACCGGTGCGTTGGTGTCGACGACGACCTTCACCGGCAGGTCGTGCGCGATCGCGAAGTCGAGGTCGCGCTGGTCGTGGGCGGGCACGGCCATGATGGCGCCGTGACCGTAGTCGGCCAGCACGTAGTCGGCGGCCCAGACGGGGATGCGCTCGCCGTTGACGGGGTTGATGGCCCAGCGGTCGAGGAAGACACCGGTCTTCTCGCGCGTGGTGTCCTGCCGATCGATCTCCGTCTTCTTCTGTACTTCCTCGAGGTAGGCCTGGAAGGCCATGCGCACCTCGGGGGTCGAGCCCGAGGCCAGCTCGGCGGCGAGGTCGCTGTCGGGCGCGACGACCATGAAGGTCGCGCCGAACAGGGTGTCGGGGCGCGTGGTGAAAACGGTCACCGGGCTGTGGTGGCCCTCGATGACGAAGTCGACGTCGGCACCGGTCGAGCGGCCGATCCAGTTGCGCTGCATCGTCAGCACCTTCGAGGGCCACGAGCCCTCGAGCTGGTTCAGGTCATCGAGCAGCCGGTCGGCGTAGTCGGTGATCTTGAAGTACCACTGGGTCAGCTTCTTCTTCTCGGCGATCGCACCGCAGCGCTCGCACGCGCCGTCGACGACCTGCTCGTTGGCGAGCACCGTCTGGTCGTTGGGGCACCAGTTGACCCAGCTGGCCTTGCGGTAGGCGAGGCCCTTCTCGTACATGCGCAGGAAGAGCCACTGGTTCCAGCGGTAGTACTCGGGGTCGGAGGTGTGCAGCACGCGGCTCCAGTCGAAGCTCGTCGCATAGCGCTGCATCGAGGCGCGCTGCTGGGCGATGTTCGCGTAGGTCCACTCGCGCGGGTCGGCCCCGCGCTTGATCGCCGCGTTCTCGGCAGGCAGGCCGAAGCTGTCCCACCCGATCGGGTGCAGCACGCTGAAGCCCTGCTGGCGCCAGTAGCGGGCCACGACGTCGCCGAGCGCGTACACCTCGGCGTGGCCCATGTGCAGGTCGCCCGAGGGGTAGGGGAACATGTCGAGCACGTACTTGCGCGGCTTGCTGTCGTTCTCGTCGACGGTGAACGGCTGGAGGGCATCCCACACCGGCGCCCAGCGCGCCTCGATGCGGGCGAAGTCGTACGCGTTCTCGTCGCGGTGCAGGTCGTCGTGCTGCTCGTCGGTCACGGCTCGGTCTCGTTTCGATTCACGTCGGGATGCCCGCTCCGGGTCGCGGGGGCAGAACCCCCAGATTACCGCGGGCCGCGGCCGCTCTCCTCCCGCTCCACCCCGAGCGCCCGCAGCAGCGCGGCGGCCTTGAGCCGCATCTCGGCGACCTCCGCCGCGGGCACGCTCAGCGCGGTCACGCCGCCCCCGGCTCCCACCGTGGCACGGCCGCCCTCGACGACGATGCTGCGGATGACCATGGCCAGGTCGGCTCCTCCATCGAGCCCGAGGTAGCCGAACGCGCCGGAGTAGATGCCACGCGGGCCGCGCTCGAGCCCGCCGTGCCCAGCCGTACCATCGAGCAGCTCGATCGCCCGGCGCTTGGGCGCCCCCGTCATCGATCCGGCCGGGAAACACGCCGCGACCGCGTCGAGCGCGTCGAGCCCCTCCCGCAGGCGCCCCTCGACCGTGCTGACGAGCTGGTGCACGTGCGCGTAGCTCTCGACCTCGTGCAGTCCGGTGACGACGACCGAGCCGACCTCGCTCACGCGCGCGAGGTCGTTGCGCATGAGGTCGACGATCATGAGATTCTCCGCCTGCTCCTTGTCGTTGGCGGCGAGCTCGGCGGCGAGCGCCGCATCCCGCTCGGGTTCCGGCGACCGCGGCCGAGTGCCCTTGATCGGCCGGGTCTGCACGATCCCGTCGGCGACGCGCAGGAAGGTCTCGGGGCTCGCGCTGAGAAGGCTCACGCCGTCGATGCGCAGCAGCGCCCCGTGGTGCGCCGGGCTGCCGCGCCGCAGCCGCCGGTAGAGCGCGACGGCGTCGAGCGGGGCGCCGTCGGCCGTCTCGACCGCGGTCTGCGTCGTCAGGCACAGCTGGTACGCCTCCCCCTCGCGGATGAACTCCTGGCACCGGGCGACCATCTGCGCATAGTGGGCGTCGTCGTCGCGGTCGACGAGCGGGCCCAGCGCGGGCGGCTCCGCGACCGGCGGCAGGGATGCGGAGGCCGCCTGCGCGGCCAGCGCGAGCATCCCGTGCCGCCACTCGGCGAGCTCGCCCTGCCAGCCCCGCCCGGAGGGATCGAGCGCGAGCAGCCGCGCCTCCCCCGTCGCGTGGTCGAACAGCACCCCGCGGTCGACGAGCAGCCACGCGGCGCGATGCTCGGGGGCGACGGCGGGCGCCGGCATGCTCATGGTCTCGGCGCGCAGCTCGTAGCCGAACCAGCCGATGAGCCCGAGCGGGCCCGGCGGCTGCGGGCCGACCACCACCCCCTCGTCGGAGGCGCCCACCGCGTCGAGCGTCGCCCGCAACTGCGGCAGCACGGGGGCGCCGGGGTCGAGCAGCACCGGCTCGCCGAGCGCGACGAGGCTCGTGCCGCGCGGCGCCCCCTCGCCCGAGTCGAGCCAGACGAGCCCCTCGGCTCCGGGGTGCGCGGCATCGAGCGCGACGAGCAGGGCCTCGGCGCTCGGCGGCGCCGCGATCGGGTGCTCGAGGAGGCCGCGCCGCATACGCTCCATGCTAGGAGTGCGCGCGCCGCGCACGCCCGCGGCGCGAGGCGCCGGGCGCGACTGTCACGAGGCGGGGGCTGATGAGCGACGACGCCGCGGGGCTGCACGCCTGGACCTCCACGGGCTGGCGCACCGTCGACTGGTGCGACCCGCACGAAGGGCGCGTGCTCGTCGCCGACTCCTGGCGCGTGCGGGAGGGTCGCGTGCGCGGTCTCGAGCAGCATCGGGCGCGGTTCCTCCGCGCGGTCGCCGACCGGCATCCGGATGCGGAGGCCGCAGTCGACGCGGCGCTCGCGCTCATCCCCCGCACCGGCGACTGGTTCCCGCGCATCGAGCTGCGCGAGCGCGCGGGTGCCGCGGGCTCGGGGCACGCGGGTTCCGGCGCCGCCCTCGCGCTGCGCCTGCGCCCCACGCCGCCGACCCGCGGCACGGCCGTGCTCGCCACCGCCCCGCACGACCCGCGCACGCATCCGCTCGTGAAGGGCCCCGACCTCGACGCGCTGCAGCGCCTGCGGGTGGACGTGCAGCCGCTCGGGGCCGACGAGGCCGTCATCGTGGATGCCCACGGCTGCATCGTCGAGGGCGCCTACAGCGGGCTGCTCTGGTGGCGGGGCGCGACGCTCGTGCAGCCCGATGAGGCGCTGGCGCGCATCCCGAGCGTGACGGTGTCGCTCGTGCTCGAGGCGGCGCGCGCCGCGGGTGTGCCCGTCACGAGCGAGCGGATCACCCCCGCCGGGCTCGCCGACTGCGAGGTGTGGGTACTGAGCGCGCTCCACGGGCTCCGCACGGCGAGCTCCTGGGTCGACGGGCCGCCGCTCGCCGCACCCACGCGAGCGGAGGAGGCTCGGGGGTGGCTGGCGGCTGCCGAGCATCCGCTGCCGGCAGCCTGAGCCGGCCGAGCGCCCGGCGACATCCTGTACCCCGCGCGGGGTACGCCCCTAAAGGGGGGTATGACGATTCCTCCCCCTCGCGCAGGGTTCGCCCATAGACTGACCGCGGGGCGGACAGGTGTCCGTGCATTGGGGGAACGAGTCACGTGTCTGACGACGAATACGGCAGAGTGCCGGCCGGGTGGTATCCCGACCCGCTGGGGCTGCCTCAGCTGCGGTGGTGGGACAACCACGCCTGGACCGAGCACGTCTCTGACGCCCGGCAGCCCATGATGCCCTCGCAGCCCGCCGCCGCGACGATCTTCGCCGACGACGAGGCCCTCTCGCGCCGTGCGCGCCGCAGCGCCGAATCGGCCGCAGCCGACGAGCAGCCCCTCGAGCAGCCGACGGCCGCCGTGCTGCGCCAGCTGGCGCCGCCGGCCGAGCCGGGGCTCGCCGATCCGGGCCTGAGCGCCCCCTCGGCGACCGCCGCCCAGAACCCGTCGGCACAGAGCGCACCGGCACAGAGCGCACCCGGCCAGAGCGCACCCGGCCAGAGCGCACCGGCCAGCGCCGCGTCCTCCGCGAGTGCCACCAGCGCCGCGTCGGCCGCGAGCGCCGCCGACGCGTTCGCCGCCGCCGCGTTCGCCGACCTGCAGCAGTCCGGCGGTTCCGCACCGCAGCCGAGCATGCCCTGGGTGCCGCTTCAGACGCAGGGCGGATCGGCCCCGCAGGGCTACGGCTCGGCGCCCGGCTACGGGTCTGCGCCCGGGTACGGGTCTGCGCCCGGCGCCCCGGCGTACGCGTCGACCTGGACGGAGTCGCCGATCTCGGCCGCCGAGCCCGGCCGCCGCGGAACCCACCAGACGGTCGGCACCACCGCCCCGCACCTGCAGAGTGTCGAGGTGTGGGCGCTCGCGCTCTTCCCGATGCTGCAGCTGCTGCTCAGCCTGCTCGTCCTCGCGGCGTTCTCGACGGGCCCGTCGGTGATCCTCATGGCGATCATCTGGCTTGCGCCGTATCCGGTGTCGATCGTGCTCGCCTGGCTCGACCACCGTGGCCTGCGTCGCCGGGGGGTCGACCGCCCCGCAAGCTGGCTCTGGGCCTTCGCCTCGCCGCTGCTGTACCTGGCGGCGCGCGCCGTCTCTCTCAGCCGCATCTCGGGTGCGGGCTACGGTCCGCTCGCGGTCTTCCTGCTCCTCAGCGGTCTCGTCGGCGCCTCGGTGCTCGCGGTGCCCGGTCTGCTGATCGCCACGCTGCCCCAGGTGTTCGCCGACGAGGCCTCGGCCAGCATCGAGCGTGCCGCCGTCAGCATCGGCGGCCAGATGGACGTGAACTGCCCGGCGACTCCCCCGCTGTACATCGGTCAGCAGCTCCGCTGCCCCGCGACGACGGCGGCCGGCGACGCGATCGTCATCACCGCGAGCCTCCAGCGGGCCAACGGCTGGATCACCTGGCAGGTCGACGACTGGGGCATCTTCGGCGTCGTTCGCTAAGCGAATGCTCCGACGGGCATGAATCCGGAGGAGCCGCAACAATATCCACACAACTCCATAACCGAACGAGCAATCGTTCATCGCGGTGAACCCGAATAGCGCTGCGAAGCACCGGTCGACCAGGGGGGTCGATCCGGAACACGAGACCCGGCCGGGGGGCCGGGGCCCGAGGGGGAACCATGATGAGCACCACGACAGCGGTCCACGTGCCGGCCGGCTGGTACGCCGACCCGGTCGAGACCAGCCCCGGTGCCGCGGCCACGCAGCGCCGCTGGTGGGACGGCGAGCGCTGGACCCACCACACGGCTCCGATCGACATGCCCTCCGTCAGCGGCGTCTCGCCCACGTCCGCTCCCGACAGCCTCCGCAGCAGCGCGAGCACCGGCCCCATCAGCATCGGCGCCCCCACCACGCTGTCGCCCCGCGAGTCGGCCCGCGCCGCCGAGAGCATGCCCCTGCACCCGGTCGACCCGGCCGCCGGTCTGCGCAGCGCGAGCTCGAGCCCGACCCGCAGCGCCGCCTCCGCGCTCAGCCCCGCCAACGCCGAGACCTCCGAGTACGTGCCCTTCGCCGTGCGGGAGCGCATCAGCGTCGGCTCCGCCCCGGCTCCCGCGGCCCGCAACCCGCTCGGGCTCCGGGTGCACACGGCGTCGGTCTGGCTGATCGCGACCATGCCCATCACCCAGGCGCTCCTGGTCGTCTGGGTCTTCTCGACGCTCCCCGCTGAGAGCTCGTCGTGGACCCGCGCTCTCGCGGTCGTCTTCCCGCTGATCCTCAGCGCCGCCCTGGCGACGCAGGACCGCCACCAGCTCGAGTCATCGGGCCACCTGCGCACGGCGCCGTGGATCCTTGCCCTCGTCGCACCGCCGGTGTTCCTCGCGGTGCGGGGCGTGCGGCTCGCCCGGACCACCGGCGCGCGGTCGTGGCCGCTGGTGGTCTGGCTCGGCGCGCAGCTGTCGGTGCTGACCGTCTGGTTCGTGCTCGACCCCGCAACCGTGATCGAGATCGCCCGGACGCTGCTCGGCTGACGCCGCTGACCGTCGCGCTCAGGAGCCCGTCATAGGCTCGACGCATGACGGATGGGCGACGGCGGGGCGCGAGCCTCGAGGTGCTCCGTGCCGAGGCGCACGACGAGCTCCAGACCGTCATCCTCGCCCGCGCCCGCGGTGGTGAGGACCCCTGGGAGTTCATGAGCGAGCTGCCCACCGTCGACGAGCTCGTGGTGTGGATGCTCCGCGCCGAGAGCATCCGTGACGACGACGGGCGGCTGCCGTCGGCGGCGCGCGACTACCGGCTCCTGCGTCAGATCGCGCTCGATCATCCCGCGCTCACGACGACGGTGTGGCGGATGCTGGACCGGCTCTCGGCCTGAGCGCGCGCATCCCGCCCGAAGATGAATGAGCGAGTCCCCCATATTGGGGACCGCTCATATGTCGGCCTGTACCCCGATCCTGGCTAGCATGGGCGGACCGGGAGAGCGCTCCACCCCGCCCGAACCGCGCTCTCACGCACACCCGAGGACACCCGATGACCGACGCGCACTCCCCTGCCGCAGGGTGGTACGACGACCCCGAGATGGCCCTGCGCCTGCGCTGGTGGGACGGCGTGCGCTGGACGACCCACACCCGCCCGAAGCCGGTCGTCGAGCAGGCGACCGACGCCTCCGGCGCCCTGGCCGTGCCGAGCGCCGCGGAGCCGTACAGCTACTCGGCCCCCTATTCGTGGTCGCCCGGCTCGGTCGGCGTCACGCCGGCCTCCCCCCTCGCGCCCGCGAGCGTCGATGCCCCCGTTCAGCCGCTCGGCACCTACGGCGCGCGCTCCCGCACGCCCGACGAGATCTGGAACACCCGCAGCAGGTCCATGGACTACGCCCCCGAGCGCACGAGCACCCCGGCGGTCTGGGCCCTGGCGTTCACCCCGCTGGTCACGGTGCTCGCGCAGCTGGCGGCCGTCTTCCTGAGCGGTGTCGAGTCGACGCCGTGGATCTGGCTCGTCGGGGCGGCGATCATCCCGGTGCTGTGGATCATCATCTGGGTGCGGCGCGACCGCATCGCCCTCCACGAGGGCGGGCACCTCGCGCGCGCCCACTGGGGGTGGGCCTTCCTGACCGAGGTCGGCTACCTGACCGCGCGCACCATCGTCGTGCGGCGCCAGGCGGCAGGGCGGGGCTGGTGGCCGCTCGTCGTCAACCTGCTGCTCATCGCCGTGCTCATCAACGTCGGCATCTTCACGCCGGTCGTCGGCATCGTGCTCGGCTCGCTCGTCTAGAGGCGGTTCAGGCCGAGGATCCGCACCACGGCGGATCCCTCGGCGATGCTCGCCTCGAGGTCGACGACCGCGTCGATGCCCCAGTCGTGGTCGCCGGCCGGGTCGTCGATCACCTGACGCACGCGCCACGTGCGCCCCGCATCCGTCGCGCCGTCGGCGTCGGGGTCGCGGGCCGGGTTCTCATCGATCTGCACGAGGGATGCGCTCCGCGCGTCGCCCCCGGTGCGCACCTCGTCGTGCTCGGCGTAGTAGGCGTCGAGCGCCTCGGGCCAGCCCGCGTCGGGGTCGAGCGCCACGAGGTCGTCGTCGCGCTGCAGGGCCGCGAGCTGCACGCGCCGCCACAGCTCGTTGCGCACGAGCACCAGGAATGCCCGCCGGTTGGTGGTGACATCCGGCGGCCGGGGCGGCAGCACCGGCCCCCCGTCGGGGCGGCCGGCCGAGGCGCCGCTGCTCAGCTGCTCCCACTCGTCTTGCAGGCTCGAGTCGACCTGGCGCACGAGCTCGCGCAGCCACTCGATGATGTCGCGCAGCTCGTCGGTCTTCGCCTCGTCGGGTACCGTCTGGCGGATCGCCCGGTCGGCGTCGCTGAGGTAGCGCAGCAGCAGGCCCTCGCTGCGGGCGAGGCTGTAGAAGCTGACGTACTCGGTGAAGCTCATCGCGCGCTCGTAGAGGTCACGCACGACGCTCTTGGGCCGCAGCTCGACGTCGCGCACCCAGGGCTGGCTGGCGGCGAAGGTCTCGAACGTGGCGTGCAGCAGCTCGGCGAGCGGCTGCGGGTGCTCGACGTCCTCCAGCGCATCCATGCGCGCCTCGTACTCGACCCCCTCGGCCTTCATGGCCGCGACCGCCTCGCCACGGGCCTTGTACTGCTGCTGGGCGAGCACCGGGCGCGGGTCGTCGAGCGTCGACTCGATGACGCTGATGACGTCGAGCGGGTAGTCGGCATCGGTGTGGTCGAGCACCCCGATGACGGCGAGCGCGAACGGGCTGAGCGGCTGGTTGAGCGCGAAGTTCGGCTGCAGGTCGACCGTGAGCCGCACCCGCGCCGATCTCCACAATTCAGGAGATGCGGCATCGGAGCGAGCATCCGGATGCCCGCTCTGGGCGTGTCGCCCACCGTCAGTGTCGCGATCTCCTGAATTGTGGAGACGCGCAGCGGGCTCATCGCGGTCGATCTCGACGACTCCGGCGCGCACGAGCGTCTTCGCGATGCCGAGCGCGCGCTTCACGAGTTCGCGCTGCCGGTGCGGCGGCTCGTGATTCTCGGTGAGCAGGGCGCGCGCGTTGGCGACGACGTCTCCCCCGCGCGCGATGAGGTTGATGAGCATGGCCGCCGAGACCTGCATGCGGCTCTCGAGCGGTTCGGGTGCCCCGCCGATGAGCCGCTCGAAGCTGCCTTCACCCCAGGTCACGAAGCCGGCGGGTGCCGACTTGCGCACGATCTTCTTGCGCTTCTTCGGGTCATCGCCGGCCTTCGTCGTCGCGAGGTGGTTTTCCACCTCGTGGTCGGGGGCCTGCACCACGACGAGGCCCGCGGTGTCGTAGCCGGCCCGACCCGCTCGCCCGGCGATCTGGTGGAATTCGCGCGCCGTGAGCTGGCGCATCCGCTCGCCATCGAACTTGCTGAGCGCCGTCAGCAGCACGGTGCGGATCGGGACGTTGATGCCCACCCCGAGGGTGTCGGTGCCGCAGATGACCCGCAGAAGGCCGCGCTGGGCGAGCACCTCGACCAGGCGCCGGTACTTCGGCAGCATGCCGGCGTGGTGCACGCCGATGCCCGCGCGCACGAGACGGCTGAGCGTCGTGCCGAACCCGGTGCTGAAGCGGAAGTCGCCGATCGCCTCGGCGATCTCGTCCCGTTGTTCACGAGACACGATGCGGATGCTCGTCAGAGCCTGCGCGCGCTCCATCGCGGCGGCCTGGCTGAAGTGCACGATGTAGATCGGCGCCTGCTTCTCGTCGAGCAGTCGCTCAACGGTCTCGTGCACGGGGGTGCGCACGTACTCGAAGGTCAGCGGGATGGGTCGCTCAGTGTGCGTCACCTCGCTCACCGGGTGCCCGGTGCGGCGCTCGAGGTCGGCGGCGATCGGCGTGATGTCGCCGAGCGTCGCGCTCATCAGCAAGAAGCGCGCGTTCGTGAGCGTCAGCAGCGGCACCTGCCACGCCCACCCGCGCTCGGGATCGGCGTAGTAGTGGAATTCGTCCATCACGACGATGCCCGCCGCGAGCTCGGGGCCCTCGCGCAGCGCCTGATTGGCGAGGATCTCAGCCGTGCAGCAAATGATCGGCGCATCACCGTTGACGGCACTGTCGCCCGTCACCATGCCGACGTTCTCCGCCCCGAAGATCTCGACGAGCTGGAAGAACTTCTCGCTCACGAGCGCCTTGATGGGGGCCGTGTAGTAGGTGCGCTGCCCCTGCGCGAGGGCGATCGCGTGGGCGGCGACGGCGACGAGGCTCT
>VFQU01000077.1_pt1 | contig 135904 bp, 126 predicted proteins | sample 3512311 | NCBI WGS metagenome assembly VFQU01 (sample SAMN10412377, study PRJNA504923) | tailings metagenome | isolation source: Relicate 3 Philex TSF3 active mining site | place: Philippines: Tuba, Benguet | collected 2017-08-29
GCCTGTCGTACGTGTGCAGCCTGCGGGTCGCCCGCAAGACCTACCACCTCGACTCCTACCGGCTGCCCGTCGCCGCGATGGCCGCGGGCTTCGAGGACTTTCCGCACCACGACGCGCTCGCCGATGCCGAGGCGTGCGCCGCGATCATCGTGCACGCGGCGAAGCGGCACGACGTGACCGAGCTCGCCGACCTCGCGCGCGTCTGCGGTACCGCGGTCGGGCACACGGGCGCGGCCGCCGAGGCCGAGGCAACTGCGGGATAGGCGCTCAGACCGCGCACAACCTTGTTAAGTGCGCCTCGGGAAGCCGTCGGCTACTCCCAGGCCAGTCGTTCGAACATCCACGTCTGCGCGTCGACTTCACCCCGAAGCGAAGGCTCAATGAAGTCTTCGATCAAGGCTCGCGCTTTCTCAATCTCGGCAAACCCCTCGCAGTGCGGCACACGCTTGGCCATCTGCTCGTACTCCCGTCCCCACGTTTTCGGGAGCTGAACGCGGGTGAAGGACTCAAGCCCTCGTCTCCTAGCCTCCGTCTCGATGGCCGTTCGAAGAGCTAGCCCGTTGATGTCGTGTGTTCTTGCGAACACCACGAGGTCAACCAGGTCCTTTTGGCGGCTCGAAGGTGCCCCAGAGTACAGCATGTGCGTCGCACACAATTTGTCAGCAACCTGATCGACGACCGGGTAGACCCTGTACAAGTTGCTCGCCAGCCGCGGAAGGTGCAGGGCGTTGGCGGGTTCGATCAGGCTGACTTCATCCGTGATTCCGGCACCGGTACTGAGATCGACTTTGATCTGACCGCGCCGCTGCGTGCCGACGTAGACATCAAACTTCACGGTGTAGCCGTCAACGTAGGGTTGTCCGGGGCCGCCAAGGCTGTTGAGGTGCGACACGTATTCGAATCGGAAGTGGTCGGCGAGGTCGACTTTGACCAGTTGCCGAAGGTCCTCCAGCGCCTGATCGAGCGTGTACCCCGCTCGATAAAGGTCAACGTCTTTGGTCGCTCGCGCCGACGGGACTCGCGCGAGCACCCCGGTTCCCCCCTTCAACAGCCACTCCGACCCCTCGCCACCGGCGAAGACCCTGCTCAGGAATCGACGGAAGTGTTCTTGCCTGATCCGCTCGTTCACGTTTACTGAAGAGTCACTTGCGCTCGCGTCAATCGCAGCTTGCTTGATTGCGGCTTCGACCCCTGCCGGCGTCGCGTATGCCCCCTGGACGTTCAATCGTCGTCCTCGCGTTGTCGCTCAAGTTCAGCGCGAGATCTGACTGATGCTGCCGCAAACGCTTCAATTGCACTCACAAGGCCGGAAGTGTCGAGATTCTTCATCGCGCTTCGCTCAAGGGACTTTCCGATCTCGCGCATCGTCGGCGCCAGCGAAACGGACGCCTGCCGTCCCATGCTCTCGCCGACTGACTGCAGAACTGCTCGCAGGTTCTCGACCTGTTTGGCCGAGAACACGTTTCTCTCCGCGGCGCTACTGAGGAAATCGAAAGAAACTCGGAAAGCTAGCTCGTCGGTGGCAGCGATTCGTCGCGCGAGTGCAGAGAGATCAAGACCCGCTGTCGACGCTAGATGCGCGAGGAACGATTCGCCGTCACCCGCCGCGAAACCGTTCCGTGCTGCGAGTGGGCTGAGGAGCGACGCGAGACGTTCAGTGTTCAGTCGCGTTCGTCGCGCTGCATCCCGAAACGCATCCGCGACAAGACTGAAATCGGTGCGCGCTTCAATGAGGTCGGCGATAGTGCGCTCGAGAGTGGTTGCGGGTAGCCCATCGACGAGCGCGATGTCCTCCGGCTCAAGATTTCGCTGGCGGTAGTGCAGTTCTCGACGTTGAGTTTGGCGGCGCTCGCGCGTCGTGAATTCGTGCCGTTCTGGGCGGAGGTCGCCAATGCGATGGAGATCCGCCGCCGAGGCGCCTGAGACGACCACACCGTGTTCGCGCACGTCGACTCGTCGATTCGCCGAAAGCCGAGGTTCTGTACTTAGCCACGCAGCGCGGAGGTCTTCGAACTCGTCGATCGGCGCACCCGCGTCGCGGTAGACACCTTGTGCTAGCCGGACCAGGAGCCGTGCTCGTGTCATCCGGGCAAGGTCCACGCGGCTGACACCAAGCGCCGCCGCTTGCGCGGTTGTCACCATTCCCCACTGATGCGACGAGACGTCTGCAATCAGACGTAGCGCCTCGTTCGACTTCACTCTTGAAATGTTACTCCATGAGAGCAACTTTTCAAGCAAGAAACCTAAGTGTTGTCACCGAAGATGTCGAGCGTGTCGGCGGCGACCTTCCGGCGCGGCTTTCGGTCGTCGCGGGTCTCGGGCCACCTAACGCCCGCGTCCGCGAGCTCGTCGCGCGTGATCAGATTGCCGGCGAGAATCTGATCAAGCAGCTCAGCCTGCGCCGGCTCAAGGCTGACCAACCGCGTGAGCACCGTCAGCAGTTCGGTGAACTCGAGAGTCCACTCGTGCGGCCACTCGTCGACGTGGATGTCGTCGAGCGGGCTCGTCTTCTTGCCGCCCGGGTTCTTCTTGCGGTACTTGAACCAACTGCCGATGACGTTCATGCCACCGACGGTGTAGTCGAAGACCTCGCGCGACACCGGCCCCCATGCTCCGTTGCGTCCGCCGTCATCGTCGGTGAAGACGACCTGCCCGCGCACGTCGTCGTACTGCACCTTCACGGGCATGGTGGTGACGGCTTCGAGCGACTTCGGCTGGGCATCCATCGGCCAGCCGCTCCGCACGTTGCCGGCCTCGCGCCCCGCCGCCGCGTCGACGTAGCGCTCGGCGTAGGTGTGCAGCCAGATCACCTCACGCCCGAGCTCGACGGCCTTCTGCCACAGCGCGGCATCGCGCGTGATCGGAACGCGCACGCCCGGCGTCGTCAGCTCGTCGACGAAGGTCGCGGTGAACGCCGGATGCGCGACGACGCCGGCCACGTAGGCCAACAGGTCTTCATGGTCGGCCTGGATGCTCGCCTCCGCCGCGAGCCCCTCCAGCAGCCCCGGCGCGAGGTTCGGGGTTCCGTCGGGGTGCAGCAGCGGAAGCACTCTTCCACCACGCGCGTTGAAGTCATGCATGTCGGGGACGAGATTCCCAAAGACGAGCGGCAAGCCCGCATCGATCGCCTGGGCATGCTGTTCGCCAACGAAAATCTGACGCGAGCCTGCGGCCTCCCAGAGTTCTGCCCTCGCCCGGTCAATAAGGCGTGCATCAGGGATGATGTGCTGCCGATCAAAAGCTCGAACGCGATACCGGACCGTCTTCGGCGACGACGACATCTCCTTCCTAAGCGACTCAGCGAACACGACCGTCGAGGCGCCCGGTAGCGGGCTACGTACCGTGTTGATGTCTGTGTCGGGCGTTGACTTGAGGACCTCGTTGCCGTCGCCAGAACGGATTGCCTGACTCAAGAGGTTCCACCTCGTCGCCAGGATGTCCGGAGAGGGTGCGCTAACCCAGTTGCGGTTGGCCTTTACGCCAGGAGTGAGCCAAGGCAGGACATCCCCGAGCGCAGGGTTGGCGTCCCAAGTCTCCGCGGCTGGCGTGAAGGGTTCGGACAGGCCGTCTCGAGCACGTTCCCACCCTGAACTCAAGTCCAGGTTGGCGAGAGTCGTGAACTTCTCCCCTTGTTTTCCGTGCAGCGCTCGGTAGTGGACCACTGCGGGGGTATCCGCTCGGTGGTCAGCGCGGCGCACGAAGATGCCGATGGCGAGCTGCTGGCGCACACCAGGGAAGATCCGGGTCGGAACGTCAGGCGTCTGGCCCTCGGGGGTCAAATCGATGATCCAGCCCTCGTCGGCTTCGCGGCGAAGGTACGAACGCATGCCCTTGAAGCCGGGGCCGCGCAGGTATCCGGCCGTGGAGATGAAGCACACGACGCCAGCCTGGTCGGCGGGCACCGACTCGAAGACCTTCCACGTCGCCCAGCGCCAGAAGTAGATGTAGAGGTTCTTGAGCACGTACTCTGTCAGACCGTTGCCGGGCATCCGGAAGTCATCGAGCTTGGCCTTGGCGACGGCCTTCTTGTCGTTGCGGGTTGCGGCCGAGCCCTGTTCGATCCAGCCACCCAGGCCTTCGGCACGTTCCTTGTAGGGCGGGTTGCCGATGACCACCGTCACCGGCACGTCGGCCTTGATGCGGTTGGCCTGCCGCTTGCTCTCGGAGATCGCGGCGAGGCCCGACGAGATCGCGGTGACGTCAGCATCCGGGTCAGAGAGCGTGTCGGCGACGAACATGCGCATGCCGCCCTTCGGCGACTTCGCGCTGTAGCTGTGCAGCAAGTCGGTGGTGCGAAGCTCGGCGACCGTGTACGAGCCGAGCTGCAGCTCGAAACCGATCAGTCGCGAGGCGAGTTCCGTGATGGTGCCGGGCACAGCGCCGGGGCCCTCCGCCTGCCCCACTTTCTCGGCGACGTGCTCGATGATCGAGTGCAAGAAGGTTCCGGTGCCCATCGCGGGGTCAATGGTCGTCACGCTCGGGTCGAGAAATCCCTTGGGCTTGCCGAGCTTGGTGACCAGCGCCTCTTCGGCCAGGCGCACCATCTGATCGACGACCTCGTGCGGCGTGTAGTAGGTGCCCGTGGCCTTGCGCAGTTCGGGGTCGTACTCGGCCAGGAAGTTCTCGTAGAGGTGCAGGTAGGTGTCTTTGTTCTTGCGCACGGCATCCCACTGCACGGCACCGATGACGCGGCGCAGCAGATCGATCGTCGGAACGAAGTCGCCCTTCACATCGTTCGTCAGCAACTGAAGAGCCTTGCCCATGAGCGAGTGATCGGCCCCGAGCTGCTGGCCGATCTCGTAGAGGCTCGTCGACTCGAGGTCGATCTTCTCGGTGCGCGCGAGCAGCAGCGCGAAGGTTACGGTTTGGGCGTAGCCGTCGGCGAAGACCTCGTCGCTTGCGTCGGGAAAGAGCAGTTTGCGCCAGTCGTTCGCCAACCCGAGGAAGAGCTGCTGGTGCGCCGGTTCACCGGCCTTCACCCGCGCCGTCTCGTACGCGAGCTGTTCGATGACCTTCGTGCGCAGCATCCGCGTGATCGGGGCCACCGTGCTGACCAGTTTCGCGACCGTCTTGATCGCGACCGGGTGCCAGTTCAGAAAGTCAGTCACGAGCGCAGCGAACGCGGAGTCGGGGCTCAAGCCCGCGCCCGCCACGTCGAGCGGCCCACCCGTCAGTTGTGCCACGAGTGCGGGCTGCGCCTCACCACGGTAGAGCCGCCACTCGGTACCGTTCGTGTAGACCAGGTTGGGAAGGTCTTTCAGGCGGTTCCACTGGTCGCGGTTGTGGCCGCTGAACGTGCCGGGGTCAAGCGACAGCCCGGCCTTCTTGACCTCGATGTAGCCGACGACGGCACCCTTCACCCGCACGGCGAAGTCGGGGCGTGAGCTCAGCTCGGTGAGGTGCGCTTCGCCGTCGAGGATCGTCTTCTTGCCGATGAAGTCGCCGATGGCCGTGATGAGGTGCTCGATCGGCACCCGCAGCGCCTCTTCGGGCTCGCCCGTGCCCGCCAGTTTCGCCTTCGCCTCAACGCCGTAGTCGGCAACAAGCTGGGAGATCTTCGCATCGAGCATGCGGCCATTCTGTCGCAGAGGGCCGACGCCGTTCCTTCGTTTTCGCGACGACGCGCGGGGTCCTTATTAGTCTGGAATCAGCCGCATGCCAATAGCCGCGCCTCGAGGTGATCCATCACCACCTGGCGATGGCACGCCTGCTGATCTCGCTCGAAGCAGAGAATGCCGAGGGTCTCGACGTTCGCCAGATCAGCAAGGTCTTCGATTGCGCGATTGCCTGCCGGGGAGAGAACGATCGCTCCATACCGCTCACGAGCTTCACGGCCCGCGGCGCTCTCTGGGTACCGGAAGCCGCTGCGGTTGTCACGAGGGTTTCCCAGGGCCGGAAGGTGGAGGTATTCGACTCCGATACCGGCAAGAGCAGCGCGCAAACTGTTCTTCGAGAAGCCCGGCTGTCCTGAGAGAGCGTTGAGCCGAACATCCACCACCATCGAGACGCCGAGTCGGGCAACGTCTGCGCAGAACTGGTCAATGGTGAGTCCCTCGTATCCGAGGCCAATCATGGGCACCCCTCGCCGTCATCAGATCAGTGCCTTGATCATGCCGCGCAGCACTGACCATCGGGCAGGTCAAGCGGCTCAGGCCGTGCGCACGACCGCACTGACGGGCGTCGGGTTGGCGAACAGGTCGAGCACGGGGCAGTGCGCGTCGACAACATCGCGCAGCTGCTGGTAGCGCTCGTCGCTCTCGGGGCCCGTGATCGTGATCGTGAGCCGCACGTCGCTGAATCCGGCCCGCACGGTCTCGTCGATGCCGAACAGGCGGCGCGCATCCAGATCGGCTTCTGCGTCGATGCGGATGTCGTCGACCTCTATGCCGAGCCCCTGCGCGTAGAGGCGGTAGACGACGATCTGGCACGAGATGAGCGCCCCGAGCGCGTACTCGACGGGGCTCGCGGCCACGTCGTCGCCCGCGAGGGCGCCCGGCTCGTCGACGAGGAACGTGTGCTTGCCGGCGCGGATGCTCGAGGCGACCGAGCCTTCGCCCTCGCCGCTGACACGGTAGGTGAGCTGGGCGGTGGTCGGGTCGGCGCCGATGCGCGCGCCCCAGGCGGAACCCGCCTCGATGAGTCGAGCCGCGCGCTCGTCGGCGCTGACCTCGGGAACGGACGGGGAGGCGGAGGGTGCGGTGAGAAGAGTCATGAGGGCGACGGTACGAGGGGATGCCCGCCCCGTCGACCCCGCCCGTCACACGGCGTCGCGGCGCGTCACGGGGCGTCGCGCGGCGTCACAAAGCGCAACACGGCATACGGCTTCAGCGGTCGCAGCCGCCCGACTTGTCGGCGCGCGAGCCCGGCACGCTGAGGTCGCGCAGGCCCTTGTAGGCGTACGGGTCCTCCCCCGCCACCATCACGATGTCGCGGAAGTCGTACTCGGCGAAGTACCGCCCCTCGCTGTTCTGCCAGGGCAGCAGCGACTCGGCGCTCATGTAGTGGTTGACCAGCGCGCGCCGGTAGCCGTGTTTGCCGCTGTTCTCGAGCGAGCGATGCAGCAGGTAGCCGTTGAAGAAGAGCGCCGCGCCGGCCGGCACCTCGACGGCGACCGCGTCGGCGTCGGTGTACGGAAACCCGTAGGCCTCGTCGGTGCAGTCGAAGCGCTCGTCGGTCTGCTCGCGGTCGGGGTAGAGCACGCCGCGCGCGTGCGAGCCGGGCAGCACCCAGAGGCAGCCGTTCTCGGTGGTGGCGTCGTCGAGGGCGATCCACACGCCGGCGAGCGAGCGGTCGCGCGTGGGGATGAAGTGCTCGTCCTGATGCCAGGCCTGGCCCGGCTTGCCCTCGCTCTTGATGAACAGCATCGACTGCATGGCCTTGACGTTCGGGCCGATGACCCGCGTGAGACCGTCGACGATCCGAGGGTGCCGCATGATCTGCCGGGCGACGTCGCTGATCTTGTGCGGGTGGTGGATGCAAAGGTACTGCCGCAGAACGTCGGCGTCGGACTGGCCGGGGTGGGCATCCACCCCCGAATCGACCGGGTTCAGGCCCGCTCGGCAGATGCGCAGGGCTTCGGCATTGACCGCCTCGACCTCGGCAGGGGTGAGCGCGCCGCGCAGGATCGCGTAGCCGTCACGGGCGTACTGGGCGACGAAGTGCTCGTCGATGGTCTCGTGCATCACGAGCGGGGGGTGAACGGCCGTGGCCATGCCTTACATCATACCTTTAGGGGCCGCGCCGGCGCCGCGCCCACATACGCAGATTCACCCCAAAGCGGCGGATGCACGAACGCAAAGCGCCCTTTCGTCCCAGATCTGGGGCGAAAGGGCGCTCGCGGCTCGCCCGCTAGTTCTGCGGGAAGCCCAGGTTGATGCCGCCGTGGCTCGGGTCGAGCCAGCGGGAGGTCACCGCCTTCTCGCGAGTGAAGAACGGAATGGCCTGCGTGCCGTAGGCCTTCGCGTCGCCGAACAGCGAGTTCTTCCAGCCGCCGAACGAGTAGTAGCCGACCGGCACGGGGATCGGCACGTTGATGCCGACCATGCCCACCGTCACCTCGTTCTGGAAGCGCCGCGCGGCCCCGCCGTCATTGGTGAAGATCGCCGTGCCGTTGCCGTACTGCGAGCCGTTGATGAGCGCGAGGCCCTCGTCGTAGGTCTTCACCCGCACGACCGAGAGCACGGGGCCGAAGATCTCCTCCGTGTAGACCTTCGAGCTCGTCGGCACCTTGTCGATGAGCGTCGGGCCGAGCCAGAAGCCGTTCGGGTCGCCGTCGACCTCGATGTCGCGGCCGTCGACGACGATCTCGGCGCCGTCCTGCTCGGCGATCTCGAGGTAGCTCGCCACCTTGTCGCGGTGCACGTCGGTGATGAGCGGGCCCATGTCGCAGTTGCGCGTGCCGTCGCCGACCTTCAGGCCGCTCATGCGCGACTGGATCTTCTCGATCAGCGCGTCGGCCACGGGCTCGACGGCGACGACGACCGAGATCGCCATGCAGCGCTCACCGGCCGAGCCGAAGCCCGCGTTGACGGCCGAGTCGGCGACCAGGTCGAGGTCGGCGTCGGGCAGCACGAGCATGTGGTTCTTCGCGCCGCCGAGAGCCTGCACGCGCTTGCCGTGCTTCGAGGCCGTCTCGTAGATGTACTTCGCGATCGGCGTCGAGCCGACGAACGAGATGCTCGCGATGTCGGGGTGCTCGAGCAGAGCATCCACGCTCTCCTTGTCGCCGTTGACGACGTTGAAGACGCCGTCGGGCAGGCCGCACTCCTTGAAGACCTCGGCCATCCAGATGGCGGCCGACGGGTCTTTCTCCGAGGGCTTCAGCACGACCGTGTTGCCGGCCGCGATCGCGAGCGGGAAGAACCACAGCGGCACCATGGCCGGAAAGTTGAAGGGGCTGATGATGCCCACCACGCCGAGCGCCTGGCGGATCGAGTAGACGTCGACGCCGGTCGACACGTTCTCGCTGTACTCGCCCTTCATGAGCTGGGGGATGCTGCACGCGAGCTCGACGACCTCGAGGCCGCGCGCGATCTCGCCGCCGGCGTCGCTCAGCACCTTGCCGTGCTCGTTGGTGAGGATCGCGGCCAGCTCGTCCTTGCGGGCGTTGAGCTTCTCGCGGAACGCGAACATGACCGCCTGGCGCTTGGCCACCGACGTGCTCGACCATGCGGGGAAGGCGGCCTTCGCCGTGGCGACCGCGTGGTCGACGTCGGCGGTCGTGGCGAGCAGCACCTCGCGCTGCGCGACGCCGGTGGCGGGGTTGTAGACGGGGGCGGTGCGGGTGGATGCTCCGGCGAACGCGGCGCCGCCGACCCAGTGCTGCACGACAGACATGGAGGGCTCCTTCTCGAGGGGGTTCGTGCTCAGTCTGGGGTCTGCGCGCTCTGCGTTCAAGCGACATCGGCGCACAGGTGATGTGCGGTTCTGCAGATGCGCTCAGCGCGGCGGCAGGAGCTCGTCGCGCCGCGCCACGACCTCGGCCCGCAGGGCGTCGCGCACGATCGCCACGGCATCGACCGCGGGGCTGTCGGGCCGGGTCGACAGCATGAACGGCAGCCGGAAGTCGACCTCGCGCGGCAGCACCGGCGTCAGGCCCGCCGCACCCTCGCCCATGAAGGCGTGCAGCAGGCCGATGCCCGCTCCGGCCCGCGTCGCCTCGAGCTGGGCGAACACGTTCGTCGAGCCGAACCCGAGCCGCATGCCCTCGAGCTCGGCGGCGAGGTCGAGTTCGCGCACCGTGAGCAGAGCATCCACGTAGAAGACCAGATCGTGCCCCTCGAGGTCGGCCAGCCGGCCGATCGGCGGCCGCGCGGCCAGGTAGCGCGGGGCCGCGTACAGCCGCAGCGCGTACTCGGTGAGCAGCTCGGCGCGCACGCGAGCACCCGCCGGCGAGCCGACCGTGACGGCGAGGTCGAAGCCCGAGCCGCGCAGGCTCAGCGGGCGCGTCGAGGTCACCAGTTCGAGCGCGATCCCCGGATGCTCGGCCCGCACCCGCGCCAGCGCCGGAGCCGCGAAGAGCGAGCCGAACCCTTCGGGCGCCGCGACCCGCACGGTACCGCGCACGGCATCGCCGCCCGAGGCCGCCGCGACCACCTGCTCGACGATGCCTTCGAGCGGGGCGGCCTTCTCGACGATCGCGCGGCCGGTCTCGGTCAGTTGCCAGCCGTCGGCGCCGCGGTCGAGCAGCCGCGCGCCGAGAGCCGCCTCGAGCCGGTCGAGCCGCCGCCGCACGGTCGTGTGGTCGACCCCCAGCAGCGCGGCAGCCGCGACGAGCCGCCCGACCCGGGCGACCGCGAGCAGGTACCGCAGGTCGTCGGCGCTCACCTCGTGCGGCTCGGGCCCGGCGCTCATGGGCCCAGCGTAGTTCGCCGTCGGGCGCTCCGTCGGGGGAGACTGAGACACTGAGCGCATGGACTTCGTGCTTCCCCTCGTGATCGGCCTGCTCATCGGTGCCGTGCTCGGCGCCCTGCTCGGGCTCGTCCTTGCTCGGCGCTCGGCCACCCGCGACGATCCGGCGGTCATTGAGGCTCGACACCAGACGGCGATCGCGGAGATCCGGGCGGAAGAGGCCCAGCATCGAGCCCAGTTGTCGACCGAGCTCGCCGCGCTCCAGGCGACCGCGGCGGGCCTGCGGGAGCAGATCAGTACAGCGCAGGAGCAGTACCGCGAGCTCGTCGAGCGTGTCCGCAGCGAGCAGGCGGCGCAGGCCGAGCGCGAACGCACCGAGAGCAAGGTGCTACAGCAGCTCGCCCCGGTTCAGGAGACACTGCGGACGATGCAGGCCAAGGTCACCGAGCTCGAGACGCAGCGCACCCTGCAGCACGGCGAATTGACGCAGCAGCTCAAGTCGGCGGCCGAAGCGGAGGAACGACTCCGCGCCACCGCCGAGTCGCTCGCGGGTGCTCTGCGCAGCAACTCGACCCGAGGGGTGTGGGGCGAGACGCAATTGCGACGCGTCGTCGAGGCGGCCGGGCTGATCGAGCGCGTCGACTTCGACGTGCAGTGGTCGGTCAGTTCCGATGCGGGAGCGGGGCGCCCCGACATGGTGATCCACCTTCCCGGCGGGAAACACATTCCCGTCGACGCGAAGGTGCCGTTCGACGCCTATCTGGCCGCGAGCCAGATCGCGGTCACCGCGACCGGCGAGGAGGGAGACCGTCGCAAGCGGTTGCTGCAGGACCACGTCAAGGCCGTTCGATCACACATCGATGCCCTCGGCTCGAAGGCGTACTGGGCAGGGCTCGGAACCTCTCCTGAGATGGTGATCGCGTTCATCCCGAGCGAGGCACTGGTGTCGTCCGCCATGGAAGCCGACCCGGCGATCATGGACTACGCCTTCTCGAAGCGCGTTGCGCTCGCCTCGCCCGTGACGCTGTGGTCGGTGCTCAAGACCGTCGCATTCTCGTGGCAGCAGGATGTGCTGACCGCCGATGCCCAGGTGCTGTTCGACCTCAGTCGAGAGCTCTACTCCCGCCTGTCGACGATGGCGGGGCATGTCGAGAAGCTGGGGCGCGCGATCGAGAGCACCATCAGGAACTACAACGGATTCGTCGGCTCGCTCGAGCGTCAGGTGCTGCCGACCGCACGCAAGCTGCAGAAGCTCGATGAGTCGACCGTACTGGGGCCCCTCGCCGCGATCGAGGACTCACCACGCGACCTGACCGCCATGGAGCTCGTTGCCGAACTCGAGGCGGCAGCCCCCCCGGCACCCGAGCTGGAGTTCACGACCCTCGACGGCGAGCAGCGCGGGGAGTAGCGTGCGGGCCATGCCCGAGTACACGTTCGCCTTCCCCGGGTTCGCGGTGCCCGATATCGATGCCGCACGTGCGTTCTACCGCGACACGCTCGGTCTGGCGGTGACCGACGAGGACATGGGACAGCTCTCGCTCGATCTGCCCGGCGGCGGCTGGGTGCTCGTCTACCCGAAGCCCGACCACACGCCCGCAACCTACACCGTGCTGAACCTCGAGGTCTCCGACATCGAGGCGGCCGTCGACGAGCTGGCGGCCCGCGGGGTCGTGTTCACACGGTACCCCGGCTTCCCCCACGACGAGCGCGGCATCGTGCGCGGCATCGCGACGAACGAGGGCCCCGACATCGCCTGGTTCACCGACCCTGCCGGCAACATCGTGTCGGTGCTGCAGAACGCCGACTGAGAGCGTCGGAACACCCCGCCCGTTTGGAGGGGTTCGACACAGTCCCCGGCCGAACGGGTGCCGCGGGATATCATGAATCGCGTTTCACCATCGTCGGTGCTCCTGCCGGCGATGCCCCTCCGGCGAAAGATCAACGATGACCCAACGCCCCTGGCTTCCCCACTACGCCGACGACGTCGCACCCGACCTGGGGGAGGTGACCTTCTCCCATCTGCCCGACCTGGTGCGGGCATCCAGCAGCGAGTACGCCAGCACCATCGCGTTCACGCAGTGCATGCCCAACGGCATGAACGGCTCGCTCACCTACGCCCAGGTCGACGCGCTCTCCGATGACTTCGCCGCCTACCTGCGCGAGGTCGTCGGCCTCGCGCAGGGCGACCGCGTGGCCGTGCAGATGCCGAACTGTCTCGCCTACCCGATCGTCGCCTTCGGGGTGTTCAAGGCCGGGCTCGTGCTGGTCAACACGAACCCCCTCTACACGCCCACCGAGATGGTGCACCAGTTCACCGACTCGGGCGCGAAGGCGCTGGTCGTGATCGACATGTTCGCCGACCGGCTGCCCGAGGTGCTGCCCAAGACCGGCATCGAGACAGTGGTGACGGTGCGCATCGCCGAGTTCTTCCCGCCGGTCATCGCCGGAGTGATCCGCATGGTGCAGAAGTACTGGAACCGCACGCTGCCGAAGGTCACCGTCGCGCACACCACCTTCCAGTCGGCGCTCCCCGCCGGTCGCGAGAAGAAGACGTCGGATGCCCTCACCGGCTACCTCACCGGCATCGGGCACGACACGGTCGCAGCGCTGCAGTACACCGGCGGCACGACCGGCGTCTCGAAGGGCGCCATGCTGTCGCACGGCAACCTGGTGTCGAACACCCTGCAGATGATCCAGATGTGCGGCGGCTACATGCGACCCGGCCTCGAGACCGTGCTGACGGCCCTGCCGCTCTACCACATCTTCGCCTTCACGGTGAATCTGCTCGGCTTCTACAAGCTCGGCGCGCGCAACATCCTGATTCCCTCGCCGCGACCGCCGAGCAACCTCAAGCGGGCGTTCGAGAACTACAAGATCACCTGGGTGACCGGCGTCAACACGCTGTTCAACGCGCTGCTCAACGAGCGGTGGTTCCTCGATAGCCCCCCGCGCCACCTGCGCGCCTCGGCCGCGGGCGGCATGGCGCTGCACGAAGCCGTCAACGTGCGCTGGGAGGAGGTCACGGGCACGCCGATCGTCGAGGGCTACGGACTCACCGAGACCTCCCCCGTGCTCAGCTTCAACCCCTTCGGCCCGAACGAGAAGCCCGGAACGATCGGCATTCCCGTGCCGTCGACCGAGCTGAAGTGCATCGACGACGCCGGCAACGAGGTCGCCCCCGGCACGCCGGGTGAGATCGCCGCCAAGGGCCCGCAGGTCATGCTCGGGTACTGGAACCGCCCCGACGAGACCGCCGCGAACGTGGTCGACGGGTGGTTCCGCACCGGCGACATCGCCGAGATGGACGCCGACGGGTTCTTCACCATCGTCGACCGCAAGAAGGACATGATCCTGGTCAGCGGGTTCAACGTGTACCCGAACGAGGTCGAAGACCGCATCGCCGCGCTGCCGGGCGTGCTCGAGGTGGGCGTGGTGGGCATCCCCGACGACAAGTCGGGCGAAGCGGTGCGCGCCTACATCGTCACCAGCTCGGATGCCCTCACCGAGAACACCGTCATCGCGCACTGCCGCGAGACGCTCGCGGCCTACAAGGTGCCGAAGTCGGTGCGGTTCGTCGACGAGCTGCCCAAGAGCCCGATCGGCAAGATCCTGCGCCGCGAGCTGCGGGCCGAGGCCGTCACCTCCGCCACCGCCAGTATCGAGACCCAGGGAAGGGAGCTGTCGTGATCACTCCGCTCATCATCGCCACGCAGACGGTCGTCAACGAGCAGGACGTCGTCACGCCCTTCGAGCAGGCGCTGCTGGTCGGCCTGGTCTTCGTGATCATGTTCGGCCTCGGCGCGGGCCTCACGCCGCGCGACTTCAAGCTCGCGCTCAAACGGCCCTACGGCCTCATCATCGGCTTCGTCACGCAGTTCGGCATCATGCCGGTGCTCGCGTACCTGCTGATCATCACCTTCCTGTTCCAGCTCGAACCGGAGTACGCGCTGCCGGTCGCGATCGGCGCCCTCCTCATGGGGGCGGTACCCGCCGGAACGACGTCGAACATCTTCACGTACTTCTCGAAGGGCAACCTCGCGCTGAGCGTGATCATGACGACCAACTCGACGCTGTGGGCGATCCTGATGACGCCGCTCGCGCTGGCGATCTTCGGCTCGCTGCTGTTCACCCAGGAGTCGGAGTTCCAGATCCCGGTGGTCAACATCGTCGTCACTCTGGCGACGCTGCTGATCCCCGTGGTCGCTGGGATGATCCTGCGGCGGTACAGCGCCAACATCGGCGCCTTCATGGAGCTGCTCGGCGGATTCTTCGGCCTGTTCTTCATCGTGTTCCTCATGGCCACGTGGGTGCCGCGCAACTGGGCGCTGCTGACCTCCACGCCGTGGCAGACGTACATGGTGGCGATCGGCCTGGGTCTGTTCGGCATCTTCATCGCGTACTTCCTCGCGCGGGCCATCCGACTGCACCCGGCGAACGCGCGCACGATCGGGCTCGAGACGGGCATCCAGAACGGCCCGCTCGCGATCGCGATCGTGCTCCTGACGTTCGCGAACGACCCGAACATCGGCCTGATCCTGATCGTGCCGGCGCTCTACTCGCTGTTCATCGTGATCGTGTCGACCTTCGCGACCATCTGGTTCCGTCGGGCGAACACGGCCGAGGAGCAGAAGATCCCGAACCTGCTCTAGAGCGGGTTCGCGCGACGGGGGCAGGGCCGAGCGGCCCTGCCCCCGTCGTCGTTCGTCGCCCGCTACGCCTCGTCGAGCGCCTGCGCGTACTGCGCCTCGTAGAGCCGCGCGTAGGAACCGCCCGCGGCGAGCAGCTGCGCGTGCGTGCCCTGCTCGACGATGCGGCCCGCCTCCATCACGAGGATGAGGTCGGCGTCGCGGATGGTCGAGAGGCGGTGCGCGATGACGAAGCTCGTACGGTCGCGGCGCAGCGCGGCCATGGCGTGCTGCACGAGCACCTCGGTGCGGGTGTCGACCGAGCTCGTGGCCTCGTCGAGGATGAGCACGCTCGGCTGGGCGAGAAACGCGCGCGCGATGGTCAGCAGCTGCTTCTCGCCCGCGCTCAGGTTCGAGCCGTCGTCGTCGAGCAGCGTGTCATAGCCGTCGGGCAGGGCGCCCACGAACCGGTCGACGCTGGTGGCGCGGGCTGCGTCGATGATGTCGTCGAGCGACGCATCCGGCCGGCCGTAGGCGATGTTGTCGCGGATGGTTCCCGCGAACAGCCAGGTGTCTTGCAGCACCATGCCCATGCGCGAGCGCAGGTCGTCGCGCGTCATCGTGACGATGTCGACGCCGTCGAGCGTGATGCGCCCGCCGTTGAGCTCGTAGAACCGCATGATGAGGTTGACGAGCGTGGTCTTGCCCGCGCCGGTCGGCCCGACGATCGCGATGGTCTGCCCCGGCTCGGCCACGAGCGAGAGCCCCTCGATGAGCGGAACGTCGGGGTCGTAGCGGAACGCGACGTCCTCGAACACCAGCCGCCCCGTGCTCGTGGCGGGCGTGGCGGCGGGATGCGGATCCGCGCTCTGCTCGTCGGCATCGAGCAGCTCGAACACGCGCTCGGCGCTCGCGACCCCCGACTGCAGCAGGTTCGCCATCGAGCCGAGCTGGCTGAGCGGCTGCGTGAACTGCCGGGAGTACTGGATGAACGCCTGCACCCCGCCGATCGTCATCGCCCCGCTCGTGACGAGCAGGCCGCCGACGACGGCGATCGCGACGTAGACGAGGTTTCCGACGAACATGATCGCGGGCATGATGATGCCGCTCACGAACTGGGCCCCGAAGCTCGCGTCGAACAGCTGCGCGTTCTTCTCGTGGAACCGCTGCTCGACCTCCCGCTGCCGCCCGAACACCTTGACGAGTGCGTGGCCCGTGAAGGTCTCCTCGATCTGCGCGTTGAGCTCACCGGTGTGCGCCCACTGGGCCGCGAACAGCGGCTGCGAGCGCTTGGCGATGATCGCGGTGATGACGAGCGTCAGCGGCACGGTGATGAGCGAGACGAGCGCGAGGATCGGCGAGATGACGAGCATCATGATGATCACGCCGATGACGGTGAGCAGCGAGGTCAGCAGCTGGCTGAGGGTCTGCTGCAGCGTCTGAGCGATGTTGTCGACGTCGTTGGTGACCCGGCTGAGCACCTCGCCGCGCTGCACGCGGTCGAAGTAGGTCAGCGGCAGCCGATCGAGCTTGCCCTGCACCTCCTCGCGCAGCCGGTAGACCGTGCGCTGCGTGACGCCCGTCAGCAGGTAGGCCTGCAGCCACGCGAACACCGACGAGAACACGTAGACCAGCAGCACCCCGCCGAGCACGAGGTGCAGCAGGTCGGTGTCGATACCGGATGCGGAGCCGGCGCCGCCCGCTCCCCCCACGAAGGCGCCCTCACCGAAGACGCCGTCGACGATGACGTTGGTCGCGAACCCGAGCAGCGCCGGCCCGACGACCGAGAGCACGACGCTCACGACACCGAGCACGATCACGACCCAGACGAGCCGCAGCTCGGGGCGCAGCCGCCCGATCAGTCGGCGGGCCGAGGGGCCGAAGCTCGCCGCCTTCTCGACCGGCAGGCCGATGCCACCGCCCATGGGGCCGCCCATCGGCCCGCGGCGCACGCCGCCGGGAGGGCCCGCAGGGCGCGCGGGTGCGGCGGTCGGCGCGGCGGCGGCCGCACCGTACCGAGCCGGTTCGGAGCGGGTCGTTTCGGCGCTCATGCCCCTACCTCCGCGCGCTGCTGGCTGCTGACGATCTCGGCGTAGGTCGGGCAGCTCTCGAGCAGCTCGGCATGCCGCCCACGGCCGACGATGCGGCCCTGCTCGAGCACGATGATCTCGTCGGCGTCGAGCACGGTCGCCACCCGCTGCGCGACCACGATGACGGTGGCGTCGGCGGCGTCGCGGCGCAGCGCGGCGCGCAGTCGCGCATCCGTCGCCGTGTCGAGGGCCGAGAACGAGTCGTCGAAGACGTAGATCGGCGGCCGCTTGACGAGCGCGCGCGCGATCGCGAGACGCTGCCGCTGGCCGCCCGACACGCTCGTGCCGCCCTGCGCCACGGCGGTGTCGAGGCCCTCGGGCATGGCGCGCACGAAGTCGGCGGCCTGCGCTGTCTCGAGCGCAGCCCACAGCTCGTCGTCGGTGGCGTCGGGCTTGCCGAAGCGCAGGTTGCTCGCAACGGTGCCCGAGAAGAGGTAGGGGCGCTGCGGCACAAGGCCGATGCGGCTCCACAGGGCTTCGGCGTCGAGGTCGCGCACGTCGACACCGTCGATGAGCACCGCGCCGCCGGTGACGTCGATGAGGCGCGGCAGCAGGCTGATGAGCGTGGTCTTGCCGGCGCCGGTGCTGCCGATGAGGGCGGTCATGCGTCCGCGCTCGGCCGTGAGGCTGACGCCGTCGAGCACCGGATGCTCGGCCCCCGGGTACGCGAACACGACGTCGCGCAGCTCGACGTGCCCGCGCGCATCGCTCGGAACGACCGGGCTGCTCGGCAGCACCACCGAGGAGGGCGTCGCAAGCACCTCGCCGATGCGGTCGGCCGACACGGCCGCCCGCGGCAGCAGCACGGCGATGAACGTGGCCATGAGCACGGCCATCAGAATCTGGATGAGGTAGGTGAGGAAGGCCGTGAGCGCCCCGACCTGCATCTGGCCGCTCTCGATGCGCCCGGCGCCGAACCACAGCACGGCGACGCTCGAGGCGTTGAGCACGAGCAGCACGATCGGGAACATCAGGGCGAACAGGCGCCCCGACGTCAGGGCCGTCTCGGTGAGCTGCGCGTTCGCGTCGGCGAAGCGCGCCACCTCGTGCCGCTCGCGCACGAAGGCGCGCACGACGCGCATGCCCGTGAGCTGCTCGCGCAGCACGCGGTTGACGGTGTCGATGCGCTCTTGCATCACGCGGAACAGCGGCACGGTGCGCACGATGATCGCGCCGACCGAGAGCAGCAGCACCGGGATGGCCACGGCCATGATGAGCGACAGCTCGAGGTCTTGCTGCAGGGCCATGACGATGCCGCCGATGGCGAGAATCGGCGCGCTCACGAGCATGGTGCTCGTCATGAGCACGAGCATCTGCACCTGCTGCACGTCGTTGGTCGTGCGCGTGATGAGCGAGGGGGCGCCGAACCGCGTCACCTCGCGCTCTGAGAACGTGCCGACGTGGTCGAAGACGGCCTGCCGCAGGTCGCGGCCGAACGCCATGGCGACGCGAGCGCCGAAGGAGACGGCCGCGATGGCGCAGGCGATCTGCACGAGCGTGATGGCGAGCATCCCGCCCCCGACCATCAGGATGTAGCCGGTGTCACCGCGGGCGATGCCGTTGTCGATGATGTCGGCGTTGAGCGCGGGCAGGAAGAGCGAGGCGATCGACTGCGCGAGCTGGAAGACGATGACGCCGGCAATCAGGCCGACGAAGGGCCGCAGATAGCGGCGGAGGAGAGACGCGAGCATGGCCTGCTCATTCTTCACCCGTCAGCAGGGGATGCTCACACCGGGCGTGCCGCCCTCAGCGAACATCCGCCCCTAGTGGTCGAGCCACTTGTCGACCAGGTGATCAGCGGTCACGCGCCGGATCGTGCCCGAGCGCGACCGCAGCACGATCGACTCGGTCGTGATGATGCGGCCCTCCCGCCGCACGCCGCGCACGAGCTCGCCGTCGGTGACGCCCGTGGCGACGAAGAAAGTGTTGTCGCTACTGACCAGCTCGTTGGCCTCGTAGACGTGGTCGAACTGCAGGCCCGCGGCGGCACCGCGCTCGCGCTCGGCGTCGCTGCCGGGCGCGAGCCGGCCCTGGATGAAGCCGCCGAGCGCCTTCACCGCACACGCGGTGGCGACGCCCTCGGGGCTGCCGCCGATGCCGACGGCGAGGTCGATGCGGCTGTCGTGGCGGGCGGCGTTGATGCCCGCGGCGACATCGCCGTCGAGGATGAGCCGCGTGCCGGCCCCGGTGGCGCGGATGTCGGCGATGAGCTGCTCGTGCCGCGGGCGGTCGAGCACGGCCACGCGCAGGTCTTCGACCGGCTTGCCCTTCGCGGCGGCGAGCGCGCGGATGTTCTCGCCGATCGGCAGGCGGATGTCGAGCACCCCGATGCCCTCGTGCCCGGCGACCATCTTCTCCATGTAGAACACGCTCGAGGCGTCGAGCATGGTGCCGCGGTCGGCGACGGCGATCATCGAGATCGCGTGGCTGCGGCCCGCGGCGGTGAGCGAGGTGCCGTCGATCGGGTCGACGGCGATGTCGCACATCGGCCCGTTGCCCGTGCCCACCTGCTCGCCGTTGAACAGCATCGGCGCGTTGTCCTTCTCGCCCTCGCCGATGACGACGACCCCGGTGAAGTTGACCGTTCCGAGGAACTTGCGCATCGCATCCACGGCCGCCCCGTCGGCGGCGAGCTTGTCGCCCTTGCCGATGAAGGGCGCCGAGCGGATGGCGGCGGCCTCGGTCGCCCGCACCAGTTCCATGGCGAGGTTGCGGTCGGGGTGCAGGAACAGGGTTCCGGTTTCCGTGGTCACCACAGGGGCGTCCTTTCCGTCGACGAACGGTTCAATGAGCGGGACGCGCCGGGTGGTAGGTCAGCGCACGACCAGGGTATCGGCGCCACGGCCCCTGGCTAGACTCGATACCGCGTCCACCACACCCCCAGCAGGAGGAGAGTCATGCCCGTCGCCACCCCCGAGCAGTACGCCGAGATGCTCGACAAGGCCAAGAAGGGCGGGTTCGCCTACCCCGCCATCAACGTGTCGTCGTCGTCGACGATCAACGCTGTGCTGCAGGGGCTGACCGAGGCCGGCTCCGACGGCATTCTGCAGGTGACCACGGGCGGCGCCGACTACTTCGCCGGCCAGAGCGTGAAGGCCCGCGCGTCGGGCGCCCTCGCCTTCGCCGCGTTCGCCACCGAGGTGGCCAAGAACTACCCCATCACGGTCGCCCTGCACACCGACCACTGCCCGAAAGACGCGCTCGACGGCTTCGTCATGCCGCTCATCGCCGCGAGCGAGGCCGAGGTGAAGGCGGGCCGCAACCCGATCTTCCAGTCGCACATGTGGGACGGTTCGGCCGTGCCGCTCGCCGAGAACATCGAGATCGCGCGCGAGCTGCTGCCGCGCATGAAGAACATCAACGCGATTCTCGAGGTCGAGATCGGCGTCGTCGGCGGCGAGGAGGACGGCGTTCAGCACGAGGGCTCGAACGAGGCGCTCTACACGACCCTCGGCGACGTCGAGCAGGCTGTCGAGGCGCTCGGCCTCGGCGAGAACGGCCGCTACATGGCCGCCCTCACCTTCGGCAACGTGCACGGCGTGTACAAGCCGGGCAACGTGAAGCTGCGCCCCGAGCTGCTCGCCGAGATCCAGGCCGGCATCGCCGCGAAGTACGGCACGGATGCCCTCCCGCTCGATCTCGTCTTCCACGGTGGCTCGGGCTCGACCGACGACGAGATCGCGACCGCCGTGAAGAACGGCGTGATCAAGATGAACATCGACACCGACACGCAGTACGCCTTCAGCCGCTCGGTGGCCGACACGGTGCTGAAGAACTACGACGGCTTCCTCAAGGTCGACGGCGAGGTCGGCAACAAGAAGATCTACGACCCGCGCGCCTGGGGCAAGCTCGCCGAGACCGCGATGGCGAAGCGCGTGGTCGAGGCGACCCAGCAGCTCGGCTCGGCCGGCCACTCGGGCCGTTAGACACTCCTCCTAGCGAGCGACAGGGCCGCCGGGCGTGCCCGGTTCGGGGGTGCGCTGCACGCGGGCCGGGCGGCTCGCCCCGCCGCGCACTTCAAACTCGACGGCCGTGACCGCGCCGGTGCGCCAGCGCAGGTTGTCGACGGTCGACTGCAGGGTGACGTAGTACGGGGCGAGGAAGGTCTCGCGCCGCCCTTCGGGGAGGCTGCTGCGGATGCGAAGGGCGACCGCGATGGCGCCCGTGTCGGTGCGGCGCAGCTCGACCCGGGCCGAGCCGGCGGGGGCCTCCGCGCCACCCAGGAGGGCATCCAGGAGGGCCCGCACCGCCGTGCGCTGCGCGAGGTCCAGCTGCTCGACGAGCTTCTCGGGGTCGTCGATGGTGAGGGCGCGACCCTCGGCGACCCGTTCGAGCCAGGTACGGTCGACCTCGCCGGTCAGCTCGCTGCGCAGACGCTCGGCAACGGCGGCCGCCCGCGCGGCGTCGCCCGCCGTGACCTCGCCGCGCTCGAGCACGCGGGCGATGACGGCGCGCGCCGCCGCGATGCGCTCGGTCGTGGCCGCGTCGACGGCGGCGACGAGCAGCGCGTCGGCGGCGCGGTGGTCGATCGGGAGGTCGAGCGGGCGCTCGCTCCAGCGCACGATGCCGAGAGTGATCGAGCGGATCATCACCACGCCCCCGAGCAACCCGATGACGAGCGGGAAGTTCGTGATGACCACCGTCGAGAACGGCGGCCACGTGGGGTCGTCGGGCACCACCAGCACGAGTGTCACGGCAACCCCGACCGCGACCGGCAGGGCCCCCAGCGCGGCGAAGCGCACGGCAGACAGGTATGGGGCGAGCGCCAGCAGCAGCAGCGAGGTCGAGAGCGGCGCCCACCACAGCACGATGGTGAAGGGCTCGCCGATGTACCCGACGGCGGAGAGCACGAGCGCGGCGACCGCGAACAGCACTGCGACGAGGGCCTCGGCGACCCCGAGCGGACCACGCCGCGGCCGTGTCATGACGTGCACCCAGAGCGGCGCGATGACGGCCAACGCCAGAGCCGCGGCCTGCACGGCGGGACGGCTGCCGGCCTGCCCGGCCGGGCCGAGGATGAGCACCCCGTGGGCGAGCACCAGCCCGGCGCTCGCGAGCGGCAGGTTGGGCGAGACGAACCAGCTGAGGGGGTCGACCTCCCACGGGCTGCGGCGCCACGACGCGGCGGTCATCGCACCCCCTCCCCGCGCGGCACCGTCAGCATGACGGTGGTGCCCTCGGGCCCCGACCAGACCCGCACCGAGCCGCCGACCTGCTCGATGCGCTGGGTCACCGAGGTGCGCAGACCCAAACGGTCGTCACCCACCTCGGCAGCGTCGAACCCGTGCCCGTCGTCGACGATGAGCACCGAGACGCTGTCACCGCGCGCGCCGGCCACCAGCTCCGCGCGGTCGGTGCCCGCGTGCTCGACGACGTTGTCGAGCGCGGCACGCGCGGCCCCGATGAGGGCGTGCCGCGCGGCCGAGGCCATCGAGTCGGGCAGCAGCTCGATGCCGCTGACGTCGACGCGCACGCCACTCCACTGGTACTCGCGGGCCAGCTCCAGCAGCGCTGCGCCGAGCGCACTCGAGGGATGCGGCGCCGACGGCTCCGGGTCGGCCACCGTCGCGGTCGCCAGAGTCTGCAGGTGTTTGTCGAGCACCTCGACCGTGCGCGCGTCGAGCGGTCCCCGCGAGCGCGCGATGAGGGCCAGGTCGGCCAAGATCGTGTCGTGCACCACCGCCGCCGCGCGCAGCTCGAGCGAGCGGCGCCGGTCACCCTCAGACTGGTCGGTTGCCGTCGCGGTCAGCACGGCAAGCCGGCGCTCGGTCTGCCGCTGAGCGATGGCGAGGGTGGCGTAGGCGGCGACCGAGATCGATGCGACGATGAGCGGCCCCGAGCCCGTTCGCACCGAGCTGCCGGCGAGCTCGAGGCCGAGCAGAACGCTGCCCTGGGCGACGCCGAACGCGAGCAGGCTCCACAGCACGCCGCTGAGGGCACGGCCGCCGATCGCCCCGACCAGGCACAGGGCGGTCGCGATGCGGTTGAAGAGGTAGGGGCCGGTGGCGGCGAGCTCGGGGGCGGCATCCAGTACCAGCACCGGCACGGCGACCGAGAAGACGGCACCGCCGAGAAGGTACACGACGGCCACGAGCACCGACGGGCGCCAGTAGAGCACGAGGGCGAGCATCCCGATGCCGATGAAGGGGGCGACGAGCACCGGAGCGGCCGCGAGCGCATCGACGGTGATGAGCGCATCGACGACGATCGCCGCCGCCAGCAGCGAGCCGACCGCGGCGATGATTCGCTGTGTGCCGGCAAGGGCATCGACGACGACACGCGCGGCGACCGGCCGGGGCAGGGCGACGCGGGGCACAACGATGCCGGTCATGGGCGGGTGGTCTCGACCGTCATGGCTGCGGCTCGGTCTCAGCGTCGGGTCTCAGCCGGTCTCGGGGTGGCTTCGCTCAGTCGCGGATGCGCCCACCGAGCGCCCGTTCGTCGACGTTGCCCTGCGCGTCGCGGCGCAGCTCTTTCGGCAGCGAGAACTGCAGATCTTCCTCCGCCGTCTTGACCTCGGAGACCGCGTCGAACCCGGCGTCGCGCAGGTCGGCGAGCACCTGCTCGACGAGCACCTCGGGCACGCTCGCGCCGCTCGTGACGCCCACGGTAGCGACGCCCTCGAACCACTCCTGCTTGATCTCGCTGGCGTAGTCGACGCGATAGGCGGCCTTCGCGCCGTACTCGAGCGCCACCTCGACGAGGCGCACGCTGTTCGAGCTGTTGGCCGAGCCGACGACGATCACGAGGTCGGCTTCGGGCGCGACCTTCTTGATGGCGACCTGGCGGTTCTGCGTGGCGTAGCAGATGTCGTCGCTCGGCGGGTCTTGCAGGTGCGGAAAGCGCGCGCGCAGGCGCCGCACGGTCTCCATCGTCTCGTCGACGCTCAGCGTGGTCTGCGACAGCCAGATGAGCGCGTCGGTCTCGGGAACCTCGATGCGGTCGGCCTCGTCGGGGTCATTGACGAGAATCGTGCGCTCGGGCGCGTGGCCCATCGTGCCCTCAACCTCTTCGTGGCCGGCGTGGCCGATGAGCAGGATGCGGTAGTCCTGCTTCGCGAACCGCACCGCTTCGCGGTGCACCTTCGTCACCAGCGGGCAGGTGGCGTCGATCGCCTGCAGGTCGCGGTCGGCCGCGCCCTGCACGACGGCGGGGCTCACGCCGTGCGCCGAGAAGACGATGTGCGCGCCGGGCGGCACCTCGTCGACCTCGTCGACGAAGATCGCGCCCTGCTTCTCGAGCTCGCTCACCACGTGCACGTTGTGCACGATCTGCTTGCGCACGTACACCGGGGCGCCGTACTGCTCGAGCGCCTTCTCGACGGCGATCACCGCGCGATCGACGCCGGCGCAGTAGCCGCGCGGGGCGGCGAGGAGCACGCGCTTCTCGCGGTCGACCTCGACCGGCCGCAGCCGCTCGCGCCGCTGCGGGATGACGGGGGCCGTCAGAGTCGTGCCGAGGGCGCCATTGGTGATCGTGCTCACGGGGTCAGTCTACGAGGGTGGCCTGCGCCAACCCTGCTCATCGCTGCGGGCCGGCCGCGCCCTCTCCCCTACTCCACGTCGCGGCGGCCCGTGGTCAGGGCTGCGGCCACGAGCAGCACCGCGGCCAGCGTGGCGAGCACGAGGCCTCCCTGCCACCAGGTGAGAGCATCCACCGCCGCCACCGGAACCGTGGGGTCGAGCGCGTTCAGTGAGCTCAGGATGCCCGCCCCGACCAGCGCGTCGGTCGCCGACCCCGGCAGGAAGCGGCCGAGCTGTGCCGACCACTCCCACACGCCGGCGAGGAGCCGGAGGATCGGCTCGACGAACTGGGTGAAGGCGAGCACGATGACGATCGCGGCGATCTGGCTCGTGAGCAGGGCGCCGAGTCCGAGGCCGAGCAGCGACCACAGGGCGGTGGCGACGAGAGTGCGCAGCAGCACGCCGATGACCTCGGGCTCACCCAGGGCGGTGTCTTCGCCGAGGGCCGCGAGCACCGGAGCGCCGAGGCCGACAGAGCCGATCAGGCCGAGCACGCCGTAGACAGCCCCCATGAGCGCGGCGACGATCGCCTTCGCGGTGAGCACGATGCCGCGGCGCGGCTGCGCGAGCGTCGTCGGGGTCAGCGTGCCGTGGCGGTACTCGGTCGTGACGATGAGCGCACCGAACAGCAGCGGAATCACCAGGCCGACGGCCGTGACGCTGCTGTAGACGAGGTTGGCGATGACGACGGGGTTGAGCTCGGGGGCGGGCGTGCCCGCGGGCGCACCCGAGAGCAGGGCACCCGCGTCGCTGAGGAAGAACGCGAGCCCCGCGGCCGTCATGCCGACGTAGGCGACCATGATGAGGCCGAGCAGCCACCAGCTCTTCAGCGAGAAGACCTTGGCGAGCTCGGAGGCCGTCGCGCGGCCGAGGGCGGTGAGGGTGCTCATGCGGCGCTCCCCTCTGCGCTGGTCGCGACGCCGGGCGCGTCGGCCGGGGCGGCGGCCTCAGCTTCATCCGCCGTGAGCGCGAGGAACACCGACTCGAGCCCGTCGGTCTCGTCGCTGAGGTGCGTGAGCGCGAGGCCTGCAGCCAGGGCGACCTCGCCCGTGCGGGCGACGTCGAGGCCGAGCACCGACAGGCCCGCGGGGCCGGGCTCGACGGTCGCGCCGGCGCGGCGGAGGGCATCCGCCAGGGCATCGCGGTCGGCGGCATCGACGCGCACCCGCGCGGTCCCTGCCTCGAGAGCCTCCAGCGGCCCGTCGAAGGCGATGCGGCCGTGACGGATGACCACGACATCGTCGACCGTCTGCTGCACCTCGCTCAGCACGTGGCTCGAGAGCAGCACGGTGCGGCCCTCGTCGGCGAGGTGGCGCAGCAGGCCGCGCATCCAGCGGATGCCGTCGGGGTCGAGGCCGTTGATGGGCTCGTCGAGCACGAGCGCGTCGGGGTCGCCGAGCAGTGCCGCGGCGAGGCCCAGGCGCTGGCGCATGCCGAGCGAGTAGCCGCCGACGCGACGGCGCCCGGCGTCAGCGAGACCGACCTGCGTGAGCACCGCGTCGACACGCGCGCGCTCAATGCCCGCGGCGAGCGCGAGCGTCAGCAGGTGGTCGCGGCCGCTGCGGCCGGGGTGGAAGACGTCGCTCGAGAGCGAGCCGCCCACGCGGCGCAGGGGCGCGGCGAGCTCGCGGTAGCGCTGGCCGTCGATGAGCGCGCGGCCTGCCGTCGGGCGGTTGAGGCCGAGCAGGATGCGCAGCGTCGAGGTCTTGCCCGCGCCGTTCGGGCCGAGGAAGCCCGTGACGCGGCCCGGCTGCGCGGTGAAGGAGACGTCGCGCAGGGCCGTGACCTCGCCGTAGACCTTCGTCAGCGACTCGACAGAGAGCGGGGTGGGGGTACGCATGCGGCTCCTTGCAGAACGAGGCCGCGGGGTCGGCGCTCTCGACTACCCTGGCGAAGCACACCACGCGACGCAAGGAGGGCCCACCGTGACGGATGCGCCCGCGGCCTCCTCCCCCGCTCCGTCCAGCCCCGACGCCCCGTGGCCGGTCGCCCAGCTGTCGGCGAAGCTCAAGGAGTACATCGACCGCCTCGGCCAGGTCTGGGTCGAGGGCGAGATCGCCCAGTGGGGCATCTCGGGGGGCAACGTCTACGGCAAGCTCAAAGACGTGGCGCAGGACGCCACGGTGTCGTTCGTCATCTGGTCGTCGGTGCGCGCGACGCTGCCCGAGGGGCTCGGCCAGGGCGACCGCGTCACCGCGCTCGTCAAGGCCAACTGGTGGGTCAAGGGCGGCACGCTCAGCATGCAGGTGTCGCAAATGCGCCGCGTCGGCCTCGGCGACCTGCTCGAGCGACTCGAGCGCCTGCGCGCCGCCCTCGCCGCCGAGGGCCTCTTCGCGCCCGAGCGCAAGAAGCCGCTGCCCTTCCTGCCGCAGTGCATCGGGCTCGTGACCGGCAAAGACAGCGACGCCGAGAAAGACGTGCTGCGCAACGCCCAGCTGCGGTGGCCCTCGGTGCGCTTCCGGGTCGTGCACGCCGCCGTGCAGGGTGAGCGCGCGGTCAGCGAGGTCACGGCGGCGATCCGGCAGCTGGATGCGGACCCCGAGGTCGACGTCATCATCGTCGCCCGGGGCGGCGGCGACTTCCAGAACCTGCTGCCGTTCAGCGACGAGAGCCTCGTGCGCGCGGCCGCGGCCTGCGAGACCCCGCTCGTGAGCGCGATCGGCCACGAGAACGACCGGCCCCTGCTCGACGAAGTCGCCGACCTGCGCGCCTCGACCCCCACCGACGCCGCCAAGCGCGTCGTGCCCGACGTGGGCGACGAGCTCGCGCGCGTGCAGCAGGCGCGGGCGCGGCTGCTGACCCGCGTGACGGGGCTCATCGGCACCGAGATCGAGCGCATCGCGAGCATCCGGTCGCGGCCGGTGCTCGCGGGCTCCGCGTGGATCACCGACACGCGCGCCGACGACCTGACCCGCCTCGTCGCCCGCGGCGCCGAGCTCAGCACGCGGCTGCTCGAGCGCGCGCACCTCGAGATCGACGAGCGGCGCGGGCAGCTGCGCGCGCTGTCGCCGCAGCGAACCCTCGACCGCGGCTACGCCATCGTGCAGACCGCCGCCGGTGACGTCGTGCGCGCCGCCTCCGCCGTCGCCGCCGGGGATGCCCTCACCCTGCTGCTCGCCGACGGCCGGCTCGCCGCCACCGCGCAGGGCCCGGCGCCCGACCCGCGCGACGGCTCCTCCCCGGCCGCTCCCGCCCCCCGCTCCCACCGCCCCTGAAGGAAGGCCTGCGTAGCATGAACGACGTGACCTCAGACGCCGACATCGCCGCCCTCAGCTACGAGCAGGCGCGCGACGAGCTCGTGCGCGTCGTCACCGAGCTCGAGCAGGGCGGTGCCACCCTCGAGCAGTCGATCGCGCTGTGGGAGCGCGGTGAGGCCCTCGCCCGCCGCTGCGAGCAGTGGTTGATCGGTGCCAAGGAGCGCCTCGACGCGGCGCGCGCCGCCGCAGAAGGCTGACCCGCATGACCGACCCCACGAGCGGCTCGTTCGAACCGGGCTCGTTCGAGCCGGGCACCGAAACCCCCGAGCAAAAGGCCGACCGCGTCGCTGAGGCGAGGCGCAAGCGACGCGCGAACCAGACCACGCGCAACCTCATCGGCTCGCTCGTCGCCTCGCTCGGCATCGTGCTCTTCCTCGTGCTCGTCGTCGTGCGCCCCGACCCGGTGCCGCTCGAGATCGACCACCTCGCCGCCGCCGCGCAGGCCGAGGCGAGTCTCGGCACCGACGTCGTCGCTCCGATCGTTCCGCCCACCTGGCAGGCCAACCGCGCCGAGCTCGCGGGCAGTCGCGGCGTCGATGAGTGGACGATCGGCTTCATCACCGCCGATCGCACCTTCCTCGCCGTGCTGCAGGGCTTCACCGACGAGAGCACCTGGGTGCGGAATGCCCTGCGCGACCCCGGCGAGGGCGAGACCGTCACGATCGCGGGTCGGCAGTGGCAGTACTACGACCGGCGCGGCGTCGACGGCATCGGTCTGCGCGAGGTCGCGCTCGTCACGCGCACCCCCGACAGCACGGTCGTGCTCTACGGCACGGCGAGCAACGGCGACCTCGAACTGCTGGCCACCGCGGTCGCCGCCGAGCTGCCCGCCGACTAGCGCGGGCGCGCGGGCCCCCACGTGTCGCGACCCCCCGGCCGAGCCCCGTCGCGACTACGCTCGGAGGGCACCCCCGCCCCGAGCACGCCCAGGAGCCCCATGGCCGCCGAACGCCGCACGCCCGCCCAGGTCTGGCGCGAGATGGAGCGGGGCAACGCGCGGTTCGTCGCGGGTGAGCCCCAGCATCCGCGTCAGGATGTCGACCGGCGCGCCGAGCTCGCCAGCTTCCAGGCCCCGCACGCCGCCCTGTTCGGGTGCAGCGACTCGCGGCTCGCGGCCGAGATCATCTTCGACAAGGGCCTCGGCGACCTCTTCGTCGTGCGCAACGCCGGACAGGTGATCAGCGACAGCGTCATCGGCTCGCTCGAGTACGCGGTCGCCGTGCTGAAGGTTCCGCTCATTCTCGTGCTGGGGCACGACGAGTGCGGGGCCGTCGCTGCCGCCATCGCCTCGGTCGGGCCGGAGGCGCCGCCGCTGCCCGCGCACATCCGGGGCATCGTCGACCAGATCGTGCCGGCGGTCGACCGCGTGCGGCTCGCCGCCGGGCAGGCCGATGCTGCCGCGATCGACCCGCAGGAGGTCGGCCGCGAGCACCTGCGCGACACGGTCGGGGCGCTGCTGGCCGCCAGCGAGCTCATCAGCGAGGAGGTCGCTGCCGGTACGCTGGCCATCGTGGGTGCGAACTACCGGCTGCGCGAAGGCCGGGTCGTGCCCGATGTCGTCGTCGGTCAGCTCTAGCCGGGCATCCGCCCGCCGCAGCCGACCGCCTGCCACCGCGACCCTCCCTCAACCGATCCGTCACATAAGGACAACCGCCGTGAGCACCGAGACCGAGTACCGCATCGAGCACGACACCATGGGCGAGGTGCACGTTCCGCGCAGCGCCCTCTACCGGGCGCAGACGCAGCGCGCCGTCGAGAACTTCCCCATCTCGGGCACCGGGCTCGAGAGCGGCCAGATCATCGCCCTCGCGCAGATCAAGCGCGCCGCCGCGATCGTCAACGCCGAGCTGGGCATCCTCGACGCCGAGCGCTCGCAGGCGATCGTCGCCGCCGCCGACCAGATCATCGGCGGGGCGCACCACGACCAGTTCCCGGTCGACACCTACCAGACCGGTTCGGGCACCTCGTCGAACATGAACATGAACGAGGTGCTCGCCACGCTCGCATCGACGGATGCCCTCGCGGTGCACCCGAACGACCACGTCAACGCCTCCCAGTCGTCGAACGACGTCTTCCCGACCTCCGTGCACCTCGCGGTGACGGCCGCGCTGCTGCACGACCTCATCCCCGCCCTGGAGCACCTCGCTGGCGCCCTCGAGGAGAAGGCCGCGCTGTGGAAGACCGCCGTCAAAGCCGGCCGCACCCACCTCATGGACGCCACCCCCGTCACCCTCGGGCAGGAGTTCGCCGGCTACGCGCGGCAGATCCGCCTCGGCATCGCGCGCGTGCAGGCCACGATCGAGCGCGTCGCCGAGGTGCCGCTCGGCGGCACCGCCACCGGCACCGGCATCAACACCCCGCTCGGCTTCTCGCAGAAGGTGATCGCCGAGCTCGCCGCGACCACCGGCCTGCCGATCACCGAGGCGCTCGACCACTTCGAGGCGCAGGGGGCGCGCGACGGCCTCGTCGAGGCCTCGGGCGCGCTTCGGGTGCTCGCCGTCTCGCTCACCAAGATCTGCAACGACATCCGCTGGATGGGCTCGGGCCCCAACACGGGCCTCGCCGAGCTGCACATTCCCGACCTGCAGCCGGGCTCGTCGATCATGCCCGGCAAGGTCAACCCGGTCGTTCCGGAGGCCGTGCTCATGGTGTGCGCGCGCGCCATCGGCAACGACGCGACCGTCGCCTGGGCCGGCGCCTCGGGCTCGTTCGAGCTCAACGTGGCGATCCCCGTCATGGGCACCGCGCTGCTCGAGTCGATCCGCCTGCTGGCCAACTCGACCCGCGTGCTCGCCGACAAGACCGTCGTCGGCCTCGAGGCCAACCTCGAGCGGGCCCGCGCCCTCGCCGAGAGCTCGCCCTCGATCGTGACGCCGCTCAACCGCGTCATCGGCTACGAAGCGGCGGCAAAGATCGCCAAGCACTCGGTGGCGAAGGGCCTGACCATTCGCGAGGCCGTCATCGACCTCGGCTTCGTCGAGCGCGGCGAGGTGACGCTTGAGCAGCTCGACAGCGCGCTCGACGTGCTGAAGATGACCGCGCCCGGCCTCTAGGCCGTGCGGCTGCGGGCCGCGCGAGCAGCGGCACCGCATCCGCAGCAGAGGCGGCCCGCGCCGGAATCGACCGTTCTGATCCGCACCACCGGGTCGAGAAGCACTCGCCGGCGCGAGCCGCGCCCCACCCTACTCCCCTCGCATGACGGCGCAGCAGACGGCGCCGTTCGCCGACAGGCCGTCAGCGGAAGTAGTGCGGGCGGCTGACGTAGGTGTCGGAGACGAACATGACGCCCGCCGAGCCCTCGAGCAGGGCCCGCAGACCCTCGATGAGGTCGTCGGCGCGATCGTCAGGAACCACCGTGATGATGAGCGTCAGGGCGTCGCGGTCGTTGAACAGCTGCCGGCCCTCGTGCGCGCCGTGGTGACCGAGCCCCGTGACGGCGGGCAGGCTCGTGTAGCCGGTCGCCCCGGCGGCGACGATCTGCCGGCGCACGGCGTCGGCGTCGGCCGTACGGGCGACGACCTCGATCTTGGTCATGCGGGTCAGCGAATCGCGGCTCATGCCGCCTCCTCCTCGGTCGTGACGGTGCTGTCGGTGCGGGTGCTGTCGGTGCGGGTGCTGCTGGTCGTGAGGGCGTAGGGCTGCCAGCCCTCGCGGGTGCGGCGCTCCCAGGCGCCTGGCGCGGGGCCGGGTCGCACCATGATGACCCACTCGCCGTGCACGAGGTCGGCCACGATCTCGGCGCTGTCGATGATGCGGTCGATGCGCTCGCGGGGAGCATCCACGACCACCAGCAGGCGCAGGGGCTCGTGATGCAGGCCGTCACGGGTGCCGATCGACTGCCAGGGCAGGCCCAGGCGGAGGTCGCCCGTGGGTCCGCTGATGACGCCCGAGCCGCCGATGAGGTTGTGCACGGTCTTCGAGCCCGCGCCGAGCACCTCGGGGTCGACCGCCGAAAAGTAGTACTGCGCGTTGATCCAGTGCGCGACGACGAGCGGCGCGGTCAGGATGGTCTCGAGGGCCACACCGTCGGGGTCGTGCTGCGCCGCATAGGAGTGCAGGAAGGCCCGGCGACCCAGGTCGGCGTGCTGCGAGAGCGTGCGCGGGCCGATCACGAGGGCCGCGTTGCGGGCGAGCCCCCACTCGGGATACACCTGCGCCCAGTCGCCCGCGCGCCGGGCGACGCTGGCCGCCGCGCGGCGACCGCGGGCCGCACCGGGCAGCTCGCGGGCGCGCTCAGCGGCCAGCGCCCGGCCCGCGCGGGCCGCATCGCGGGCGAGCCGCTCCACCGCGAGACGGTGGTCGATGCGCAGCGCGTCGGTCGAGAACAGGCGCAGCGCATCGGTCGCGGTGTCGTGCTCGCCCGCGATGACGATCGTGGAGTCGGGGATGCGGATGCCGCGCTCGGCGAGCCCGGCCCGCACCGCCGGCGACGACAGCAGCGCGGCAGCGATGCGGGCGTTCGGAGCACCGCGGTGGCCGCCGCACGCGCCGCAGTCGAGAGCCGTGCGGTACGCGTTGTTCGTGGTGGTCGTGCCGTGCCCGACCAGCACGATCACGGGCGCGAAATTCTCGACGAGGCCCATCGTGCGCAGGATCACCTCGGCGGTGTCGACCTGGTCGTCGGGGGTGAGCGCCGAGTCGAGGTCGAAGAGGGTGGGGGCTGCGGCCTCATCGGGGCGGGCGGCCCGCCGACCCCGGCCCGCCAGCACGCTGCGGGCGATGGAGCTCGGGCCGAGCATCCACCCCGTCACCTCGGCCCAGCCGAGCGGAGCCCCCGCCACCGCGTCGGGCGACTTCGCGGCGGCGCGCAGAGCGCGGCGGCCCGCGAGACGCTCGACGGTGCGCGCGGCGGCGCGCCACGCCCCCGGCTCAGGCCGCTCGGCCACGAGGTAGCGCGGCGAGAGCAGCACCGGGCAGGCTGCCTCGGCCTGGCCCGCCGCGAGCGACTCGACGGCGGCGGCGATGCCGAAGAAGCCCGCGAAGCCGCCGGTCGTGTACGGGCCCTGCTGCTCGAGGTGCCGGCGGAGGCCCTCGCTGCGCGGGTCGATGCAGAACACCAGGTGGGCGGCCGGGGCCTGCTGGGCCGGCTCAGCCTCTGCCGTCAGCTGGGCGAGCACCGCGGCGTGCGGCGCAGCCTCGAAAGCCTCCTGCCAGATCAGCGCGCGGTCGAGGGCGGCACCGCGCGGACCGCTCGGCCGGGGGGTCGGAACCGCCGGCGCATCGAGAGCCCAGACCAGGGCGCACCGCACCGCCAGCAGGTCGAGCACGTCGACGTCGCCGCTGGTCATCGAGCGCCAGCGCACGTGCGCGGCCCAGCCGGGCAGCGCGGCGAGGTGGGCCCGCAGGGCCGGCAGCTGCTCGTCGTCGGCGATGCCCAGCAGGTCGAGCACGCGGGCGAGCGCGACGTCGGCGCGCTCGGGCAGCTCGGCGATGCGCCGGCGCGCCGCGCGCGGCAGCGAAGGATCGCGGCGGGCGATCGCTCGCCAGGCTCCGTAGAAGCCCAGCTCGTCGATCGGAACCGGCCAGGCTGTCGCCTCGGGGGCGAGCGCGGCCCGGCACCACGTGGCGACGCGGTCATCGACGAGAGCGTCGAGAGCCTGGCCGGGCGCCGCGAGCGGCCCGTCGACCGCGGTCGCGGTCGAGGCCGCCGGACGGGGCGGCGCCTCGTCGAGGAAGCGCTGCACCACGGCAGCATCGTCGCCGACCGCGTGCGGCCGGTGGCGGCGGATGCTCGCCGCGAGCTCGGCGACACCGATGCGACCCGCGCGGTGCAGAGCCGTGAACGTGCCCTCGTCGAGGATTCCGCGAGCGCCGAGCGCGGCAGCCGCCCCGGAGACGGCCGCGGCGAAGCCGTCTCCGAGCGCGGGCAGCACGGGGTTGACCGCGATCGCCGCATCGAGCCCGTAGTACGGCGCGATGATCTTGGCCGCGTTGTCGGCACGCGCGCGCACCCGCAACGCCCGGGCCGTGTCGCTGCGGCGGGTGGTCGGGGTGGGTGCCGAGGCGTCGGGGGCAGAGAGGTCGGTCATGCCGGGGCTCCGTTCGGGGTCAGGCGGTGCGGGGCTGCAGGGCGGGGGTGGGTGCCGGGCGGCGCTCGCCCGATCGCGCAGACCGCGTCGAGACGCCCCCGAGTCGATGCCCGACGGCGAGCAGGGTCAGGGCCAGTGGGCTCGCCGGTGCCCAGCGCCGCACGGCGGCGAGAGCGGCGAGAGCGAGGAGGGTCAGGGCGGCGATCGCGAGAGCGAGCGGCTGGGCCGCGATCACGGCAGGCTTCTCGAGCGCGACGACCCCGGTGAGCACCGAGGTCAGCGCAGCGAAGGCGACCGCGCCCGCAGCGACGAGCGTGACCGCGACGAGCGCGCGCCCCCGGGTGGGGGCGAGCACCGTGCCGCGCAGACCGGCCGCGGCGAACGCGGTGCCGACGACGATCACGAGCAGCACCTCGGCCGCGCCGCGACCGCCCGGGTACAGCGCGAGCGCGGCCGTGACCAGCGCCGCGACCGGCACGAGGGCCCCCGCGGCCGCCCGGCTGCGGCGCTCGGTCGCCGTCAGCGGCAGCGGCCGCGGGGCGCGACGGTCGGCCGCACGCCGATCGATGCCGTCGCTGGAGGAGAGGAACAGCGAGCTCTTGTAGAAGCCGTGCGCCACCAGGTGCAGCAGAGCGGCGGCCAGCAGCCCGAGGGATGCCACGAGGAGCATGAAGCCCATCTGCGCCACCGTCGACGACACGAGGCGGCCCTTGATGTCGGCGCGCACCAGTGCGGCGAGCGTGCCGGCGACGATCGCCACGGCACCGAGCGACGCGAGCAGGCCGACGGCGATCGGGCTCGCGGCGATCACCGCGAACTGGGTGATCACCAGGATGCCGCCGCCGTTGACGATGCCGCCGTGCAGCGCCGCGCTGACCGGGGTCGGAGCGTAGAGCGAGTCGACGAGCCAGGGGTGCGCGGGCGGTAGGGCGCAGCGCAGGGCGGCCGCGACGACCAGCAGCACGGCGGGCGCCTGACCGGCGGTACCGGTGGCGGCGAGCACCACGGCGAGCCAGAGCACCAGGTCACCCAGCACGAGCCACGGGCCGGCCCGCCGCAGGGCGGGGCGCCCGCCGCCGAGCCCTAGCGCGGCGAGGGTCGCGGCGGTGGCGAGGCTCCAGGCTGTGGCGAGCATCCAGAGCTCACCGGCGACGACGAGCAACGCGGTCGCCGCCAGCATGCCCGCGATCGCGAGGGTCACCCCGGTGCCGTGCCGGTCGCCGCGCAGCGAGCGGTGGGCGTAGGGCAGGACGGCCGCGGCGATGCCGACGACGAGCACGAGCAGCAGGATCGCGGTCGGGTCGAACCGCCAGCTGAGGTCGAACGCGGTCATGGGTGAACCTCCTATCCCGCATCACAATACACGTCTTTTGTATCGTGTAAAGAGAATCGGCCGATTCGTGTCGGTCGACTCCCCGCCGCGCGGCGTACAGTGGGCGGGTGGCCGAGTGGACGTTCCTCACCAATCACTCGCACGTGCTCGTGTGCCTCGCCGCCGACCCCGAGCTGCGCATCCGCGACATCGCCGAGCGCGTCGGCATCACCGAGCGCGCGACCCAGCGCATCGTCGCCGAGCTCACCGCCAGCGGCTACCTCGAGAAGCAGCGCGACGGGCGGCGCAACCGCTACACCGTCGTGCTCGACAAGCCGCTGCGGCACCCTGTCGAGGGCACGCACACGATCGGCGAGCTGCTGCGCGCCGTCGCTGCCCCCGGACACTGAACGCGGTCGCGCACCGCCCCGGGGCCGGACCGCGCGCCGACCCCGAGATCGGATGCTCTACGCCAGCTCGTTGCCCTCGAGCAGCTCGGTCACGAGCGCGGCGATCGCACTGCGCTCAGAACGGGTGAGCGTGATGTGCCCGAACAGGCTGTGACCCTTGAGTGTCTCGATGACGCTCGCCACCCCGTCGTGGCGGCCGACGCGCAGGTTGTCGCGCTGCGCCACGTCGTGCGTCAGCACCACCTTCGAGTTCTGACCGATGCGGCTCAGCACCGTCAGCAGCACGTTGCGCTCGAGCGACTGCGCCTCGTCGACGATGACGAACGCATCGTGCAGCGACCGGCCGCGGATGTGCGTGAGCGGCAGCACCTCGAGCAGCCCGCGATCGATGACCTCGTCGAGCACGTTCTGCGACACCACCGACCCGAGCGTGTCGAACGTGGCCTGCGCCCACGGGTTCATCTTCTCGCTCGCATCGCCCGGCAGATAGCCCAGCTCTTGCCCGCCCACCGCGTACAGCGGCCGGAAGACCATGATCTTGCGCTGCTGCTGCCGTTCGAGCACCGCCTCGAGGCCCGCGCACAGCGCGAGCGCCGACTTGCCCGTGCCCGCGCGACCGCCGAGCGACACGATGCCCACCTGCGGGTCCATGAGCAGGTCGATCGCGAGCCGCTGCTCGGCCGAGCGGCCGTGCAGGCCGAAGATGTCGCGGTCGCCGCGCACCAGCGCGACCTCGTCGTCGCCGACCACACGGCCGAGAGCCGAGCCGCGATCGCTGTGGATGACGAGGGACGTGTTGACGGGCAGCTCGGCGACGGTCGGCGTGCGCAGCACCTCCCGGTCGTACAGCTGCGCCATCTGCTCGCTCGAGAGCGTGATGTCGGCCATGCCCGTCCAGCCGCTGTCGACGGCGAGCTCAGCGCGGTACTCCTCGGCCGCGAGACCGATCGACGAAGCCTTGACGCGCAGCGGCAGATCTTTCGAGACCACCGTCACCGCGAGGCCGTCGTTGGCCAGATTCATGGCCACGGCCAGGATGCGCGAGTCGTTGTCGCCCAGCTGCAGACCGCTCGGCAGCACCGACTGGTTCGAGTGGTTCAGCTCCACCCGCAGCGAGCCGCCCTCATCGCCGACCGCGACCGGAAAGTCGAGGCGCTCGTGCCGCACGCGCAGCTCATCGAGATTCCGCAGAGCCTGCCGGGCGAAGTAGCCGATCTCGGGGTCGTTGCGCTTCGCCTCGAGCTCGGCGATGACGACCACCGGCAGCACCACCGAATGCTCGGCGAACCGGAACATCGCCTTCGGGTCGCTCAGCAGCACCGAGGTGTCGAGCACGTACGTGCGCTGGGCGACGTCCCGCCTCTCTGCGTTCGAGGTCGAAGTGTTCTGACGGGAGGTCTTCGCAGCGGCCACCGGTGCTCCATCCCCGGGGACGCGGGCGACCCCGGACCTGTTGTGTGCGGATCGGCCGGAAGGTCGCAGGACGATCTCGCCGGCCGTCCCGATCGGGCGCGCTGCCCGATGAGCGTCACGCTATGCCCGTGCGCCGCGCACCCCGGCAGCGACACGCGAGAGACACGCAGCCGTCACCCGCGCCGGTCGCGCCGTCGGCTCACGGGGTGACGAGCGTCGAGAACTCCCGCAGCGCGGCCCGGAACTGATCGATCGTGTCCTCGCCGGTCGACACGTGCGCGCCGAGCCGCACGCGCCCCCCGCGCACCGTCGCAGAGACTCCGTGGTTGTGCAGAGCGGCGGCGAGCGCGCTCGTGAACTCCGGATGCGGTGCCAGCGTCACGATCCCCGCCCGCTCGGCATCCTCGCGCGGAGAAGCCACCTCGATGCCCTCCTCATCGGCGACCGCGATGAGCCGCGCCGTGCGGTCGAGCACCACCTCCCGGATGCTCGGCACACCGACGGCGAGCACAGCCTCGACGGCGCCGGCCAGACGCGCCTGCGCCGCGGCGTCGGCGTAGCCGACGCGGAACGCGCCCGCGTCGGCGGCGGGCTCGACCACCTCGTGCAGCAGCTCTGGCGCGCCGTGGGCGAGCCACCCCGACCAGACGGGGGTGAGCTGCTCGCGAGCCCGGTCGCTGAGAGCGAGGAACCCGGTGCCCTGCCCCGCGCGCAGCCACTTCTGGCCGCCGGAGGCGATGACGTCGGCGAGCTGCCAGGGAGCATCCACGATGCCGGCCCCCTGGATGGCGTCGACGATCAGGAGGCGGTCGCCGATGACCTGCCGGATGCCCTCGAGGTCGACGAGGTGGCCGGTGCGGTAGTCGACGAGACTGACGACCACCGCGACCGCGGCGGGGTCGAGCTGGGCCCGGACGACCGCGGGCGTGATGCGCTCATGCTCGGGCACGAGCGTGCGCGGAACGAGAACGCCGAGCGCCTCGGCGGCCCGCGCCATCGCATACCCCACCGAGGGGAACTCATCGGCCGAGGCCGCCACGGCGCCCGTGAGGCCGAACATCACGTGCATGAGCGCCTGGCTCGTGCTCGGCTGGAAGACGACCTGGTCGGGCCGGAACCCGAGCAGCTCGCCCACGGCGGTGCGCACCCGGAGGTCCTGCTCGTCGATGGCGCTCAGCGAGCCGAAGCGGGCCCGCGACAGCAGGTCGCACTGCGCCCGCTGCTCGGCGAGAGCGAACTCGCCGATCGGCGAGAGCCGCGGGTGGTCGAGATAGCCGGGCTCCTCGACGAAGCCCGCGATGAAGTCGTCGATGCTCATCGGGCTCACTGGCCGAACCTCCGCTGCCGGCGCGAGAAGTCGCGCAGCGCCCGGAGGAAGTCGACCTCGCGCAGGTCGGGCCCGAGCGCCTCCACGAAGTAGAACTCGCTGTGCGCGCTCTGCCACAGCATGAAGTCGCTCAGCCGCTGCTCGCCCGAGGTGCGGATCACCAGATCCGGGTCGGGCTGCCCGCCCGTGTACAGGTGCTCGGCGATCCTCTCGGGGGTCACCAGCTCGGCGAGCTCATCCAGCGTGCCGCCGCTCTCGGCGTGATGATGCACGATGGCCCGCACCGCGTCGGCGATCTCGCGCCGCCCGCCGTAGCCGACCGCGAGGTTGACGTGCAGCCCCGGGTGCTGAGCGGTCGCGTCGGCGGCCCGATCGAGCGCCGCGATGAGCTCGTCGGGCAGGCCCTCGCGGCTGCCGACGTGATGCACGCGCCAGTCGCGCACCCCCGACAGCTCCTCCGCCAGATCGGCGATGATGCCGGTCAGCGCCGCGAGCTCGGCCGTGTCCCGCCCCGTGAGGTTGTCGGTCGAGAGCAGGTACAGCGTGACGACGTCGATGCCGGCGTCATCGCACCAGGTGAGGAACTCCCGCACCTTCACGGCGCCCGCCCGGTGACCGTGCTCGCTCGACTCGCCCCACTGCCGCGCCCAGCGGCGGTTCCCGTCGATGATCATCGCGACGTGTCGCGGGTGCGTCGCGCCCGCCAGCTGGCGGCGCAGCCGCGTCATATAAAGCCGGTAGAGCGGCCCTCGACCTCGCGGAGTTCTCGACGATCGCACACCGCTACGGTAGTCGACGCGGAATCGCTTGTGGCGGGCATCCAATCGATGCGGCTGCATGCTGTGGCTCACGTATCATCGCGACATGACCTCCCCCGCCAGCTCCGACGCCGCGTCGCCCGAGGCGGCCGGGAACGCCGCCGACCGTGAACCGGCGGCCGACATCCCCAACATCCCGCTTCTCGACGACTCGATCGAGTTCCGCGCGCTCGAGGAGAAGCCGACCTGGCGCGGGTGGATCCACGCCGTCACCTTCCCCACCGCGATCATCCTCGGGCTCGTGCTCATCGCGCTCGGCGCCAACCCCGCGGCCCGCTGGTCGAGCGCCGTCTTCGTGCTCTCGTCGCTGCTGCTGTTCGGCATCTCGGCGACCTACCACCGCTTCAACTGGAGCGACCGCGCGCGCGTCATGCTCAAGCGCCTCGACCACGCCAACATCTTTCTGCTCATCGCCGGCACCTACACGCCGCTGTCGATCATGGCGCTGCCGCCCGAGAAGGGCTACCTGCTGCTCGTGCTGGTCTGGACGGGTGCGCTCATCGGCATCGGGTTCCGGGTGTTCTGGATCGGCGCCCCGCGGTGGGCCTACGTGCCGCTCTACGTGCTGCTGGGCTGGGCCGCGGTGCTCTACATCGTCGACCTGCTCAACGCGAACCTCGCCATGATGGTGCTCGTCATCGTGGGCGGGCTCGCGTACACGGCCGGCGCCGTCGTCTACGCCCTCAAGAAGCCCAACCCCGTTCCGGGAGTCTTCGGGTTCCACGAGATATTCCACACCCTCACCGTCGTGGCGTTCCTCTGCCACTGGACGGCGGTGCTGCTCGTGGCCCTCGACCCGCCGTTCGGGGGCTGAGCGCGCCCGCCTAGCGGTCGGGCCGCTCGTCGACCTCGGGAACGCTCGGCTCCGGCTCGGCCGGGCCGCCCTCGTCGATCATCCGCTGCTCCGCCTCCAGCTGCTCGCGCAGCTCGCCCCGGTACCGCACGCGGCGGATGCGGCGGGCCATGTCGACGATCAGGAAGATCGCGGCGATCGCCACGAGCGCGATGGCGATGAAGCCCTCGACGCCGGGCGTCACCGTGTTCGGGTCGAAGCCCGGCGGCAGCGTCGGCTCGTCCACAGGATTCGGCCCCAGCCCGGTGGGCAGCAGGCGGGCGGCGACAGCTGAGATCACGGATGCTCCCGTCTCGGTGAACGAATGCGCGGGTCGAGCGAACCCCAACCTGGGCGCTCTACGCTGACCCCAGGGTATCGACCCCGGCTGAGCGCGACGAGCCATCGCGCCCCAGAACCCAGGAACCCAGGAACCCAGCAACCCAGGAACCCAGCAACCCAGGAGCCCCGCAGCGATGACCAGCACGCCGACCACGACGCAGCAGCGGCTCGACGAGCGCTACGGGCGAACGCCCGGCGCCGAGCGCCGCACGCGCCGCCTCATGGTGGTCGCCGGCATCGTCTTCGCGGCCGTCTTCACCGCCTGGGTGGTGTGGGGCGGCCTGTCGGGCACGAAGGCCGAGCTCGAGGTGCGCGACCTCGGCTACGCGAACGTCACCGACACGTCGATCGACGTGCGCTGGGAGGTCTCGGTCGCCCCCGGAACGCCGGTGGGCTGCGCCGTGCAGGCCCTCAACGAGAACTTCGGCATCGTCGGATGGCGGATCATCGAGCTGCCCGCATCCCCCGAGCGCACGCGGGTGCTGGTCGAGACGATCCGCACGGCCGAGCGGGCCGTCACCGGTTTGCCCTACCGCTGCTGGCTGTCGTAGGCTCGCCGGAATCATCCGAGCGAACCGGCCCGCGGGGCCGGTTCTGCTGTGTCGGAGCGGTGTGCATCACGAGAGGGGAGAACTCATGAACGACGCGGGCACCCAGTGGCTCACGCAGGAGGCGCACGACCGCCTCGCGGCCGAGCTCGAGCACCTCTCGACCGTCGGCCGCACCGAGATCGCCAAGCGCATCGAGGCGGCTCGCGAGGAGGGCGACCTCAAGGAGAACGGCGGGTACCACGCCGCCAAGGACGAGCAGGGCAAGATCGAGGCGCGCATCCGCACCCTCACCGAGCTGCTGCGCACCGCCGTGGTCGGCGAGCCCCCGACCGCGCACGGCGTGGTCGAGCCGGGCACGGTGGTGACCGCCACGATCCTGGGCGACGACGAGCGGTTCCTGCTCGGCAACCGCGAGATCGTCGGCGACGCCTCCGACATCGACGTCTACAGCGAGGCCAGCCCGCTCGGGCAGGCCATCCTCGGCGCGAAGGTCGGCGACACCGTGTCGTACGTCGCCCCCAACGGCAAGACGATCGAGGTCACGATCGTCGACGTCGCCACCTACACCGGCTAGCCCCCATCATTCGGACGAACGACGGAGATGCGCTGTGGAACAGCGTCACTGCCGAGCAAGTCCGGTGTGGAACGCCGCGGTCTCCGTCGTTGCTCCGAGCGCGAGGGCGAGACCGGCTAGAAGTCGACGCGCGGGTCGTACCCCGCATCGCGCAGCGCCTGCAGCACCTGGTCGGCGTGCTCGGGCCCGCGGGTCTCGATGTGCAGCTCGAGCTCGACCTGGCTGATCGCCAGGCCCGTTCCGTGGCGTGTGTGCAGCACCTCGACCACGTTGGCGTTCTGATCGGCGATGATCTCGCTCGTGCGGGCGAGCTGCCCCGGCCGGTCGGGCAGCGGGATGCGCAGCTTGAGGTACCGCTCGGAGGCGGCGAGCCCGTGGGCGATGACCCGCTCCATGATGAGCGGGTCGATGTTGCCGCCCGACAGCACCACGACGGTCGGCCCCTCGGGCGCCACCTGGCCGGTGAGGATGGCCGCCACGCCGACAGCACCGGCCGGTTCGACCACCAGCTTCGCGCGCTCGAGCAGCACGAGCATCGCGCGCGCGATGTCGTCGTCGTCGACGGTCACGACCTGGTCGACCGCATCCCGCACGATCTCGAAGTTGAGGCGCCCGGGCTTGGCGACGGCGATGCCGTCGGCGATGGTGGGCGAGATGGCGATCTCGGTGACCGCACCGGCCGCGAGCGACACCGGGTATGCGGCGGCGTTCGCCGCCTGCACGCCGATGACCCGGATGCGGCGGCCCTGCTCGGCCGCCGTGCGCTTGAGCACGCTCGCGACGCCCGAGATGAGCCCGCCCCCGCCGATCGGCACGATGACGGTCTGCAGCTCGGGGGCCTGCTCGAGCAGCTCGAGGCCCAGGGTGCCCTGCCCCGCGATGACGTCGGCGTGGTCGAAGGGCGGGATGTACACGGCGCCCGTGCGCTCGGCGAACTCCTGGGCGGCGGCGAGCGGCTCGCTCACCGTGTGGCCGCGCAGCACGACCTCGGCGCCGTACGAGCGGGTGGCCTGCAGCTTGGGCAGCGCCACGCCGATGGGCATGAAGATGGTGGCGCGGATTCCGAGCTCGCGGGCGGCGAAGGCGACACCCTGCGCGTGGTTGCCGGCGCTCGCCGCGACCACGCCGCGCGCCTTCTCCTCGTCGCTCAGCTGGGAGATGCGGTGGTAGGCCCCGCGGATCTTGTACGACCCGGTGCGCTGCAGGTTCTCGCACTTCAGCAGCACCGGCGCACCGAGCACCTCGGCGAGGTACCGGGAGGTCTCCATCGGAGTCACCTCGGCGACCCGGCGCACGATCGAGCGGGCGGACTCGACCTCGGCGAGGGTGGGGCCGGCGATCGCGAGGGGGGCGGTCATGAGCGCTCCTGGTGGTGAGGGGTCGGTGCGGAATCCGGTGGCGGCAGCACGTCGGAGAGGGTCGGCTGGGGCACGGTGCGCCACCGCTTGCCGGCGATGTACCGCACGAACACGTTGACGAAGGCGACGATCGGCACCGCGAAGAGCGTGCCGGGGATGCCCGCCAGCAGACCGCCGGCCGTGACGGCGAGCACGACCGCGAGCGGGTGCACCCGCACGGCGGGGCCCATGATGAGCGGCTGCAGCACGTTGCCCTCGAGCTGCTGCACGAGCAGCACGCCCGCGAGCATGAGCAGCGCGATGAACGGGCCGTTGTAGACGAGCGCGATGAGCACCGCGAGCGCACCGGTCACGAGCGCCCCCACGAAGGGCACGAAGCTGGCGAGGAAGACGGCGACACCGATGGGCAGCGCGAGCGGCACACCGAGCAGGAAGGCGATGAGGCCGATGCCGAGACCGTCGACGAAGGCCACGAAGATCTGCACCTTGGCGAAGTTGGTGAGGGTGAGCCACCCGGCGCGCGCGGCACCATCGACCGGAGTGCGGGCGCTGCGGGGGAACAAGCGCACGACGAAGCGCCAGATGCCGCGGCCGTCGATGAGGAAGAACAGCAGCGAGAACAGCACGAGCACGGCCCCGGCCAGCACTTCGGCGGCGGTCGAGCCGACCGAGAGCGCACCGGTCACGAGGGGCCCGTCGGTCGAAAAGTCGAGCTCGGCGACGATCGCGTCGATCCAGTCGGTGATCTCCGCCTGACTGAGCCCGAACGTCGTGCTCAGCCACACGAGGAACTCGTCGAAGGCGACCATCGACCGGTCGCGCAGGCTCGGCCAGCCCGCGCGCACCTGCGCGACGACGAGCCAGACGAGCGCGGTCACGACGCCGATCAGGGTGAGCATGGCCGTCGTGATCGCGAGCCAGCGCGGGAAGCGCAGGCGACGCTGCAGCCACCCGGCGTAGGGCACCAGGAGCGCCGCGAGCAGCACGCCGATGATCACCGGGATGACGATGAGCCGCAGCTGGATGATGATCCAGACGAGCACGCCCAGCGCGGCCGCCACGACGAGGAACCGCCACGACCACGCGGCCGCGGTGCGCATGCCGGGCGCCACGGCGTCGCCGCCTGCGGGAGGCGGCGGCGCGGCCTTCGGTCGCCAGAACATTCCGTCAGTCTACGAGGCGCTCATCGGTGCGAGCCGCGAGCGCGGGCATCCATCGACGACGGATGCCCGCCGCGGCATGCACCGCCCCGAACCCTGCCCGGCTCAGGCCGGCGTCACGGCGACCGGCCGACCGGTGAGACGCACCTGCACCGCCTCGCCTGGGGCGGGATCCCGCGCCACGTCGTGCTGGATCACCAGCTCGACGCCGTCGTCGAGGCGCACGCGCGTGCGGCGCAGCGAGCCGAGGAACGCGCTCGTGAGCACGACGCCCGGGCGGGCATCCGCGTCGCCGGCGCTGGCGAAGACGACGTCCTCGGGTCGCACCAGCGCGACCGCTTCTCCGGCGGGCGCAGCCGTGTCGATGAGCGGCACCCGCTGCGAGCCGATCGTGATGGCGCCGTCGGCGACGGTGCCGGGCACGCGGTTGCTCAGGCCGACGAAGTCGGCGACGAAGGCGGTCGCGGGGCGCGCATACAGCTCCTCCGGGGTTCCGACCTGCTCGATGCGGCCGGCGCGCATGACGGCGACCCGGTCGGCGACGGCGAGCGCCTCCTCCTGGTCGTGCGTGACGAACACCGTCGTGATGCCGAGCTCGGTCTGGATGACGCGGATCTGCTCGCGCAGCTGCACGCGCACCTTCGCGTCGAGAGCGCTCAGCGGCTCGTCGAGCAGCAGCACGCGCGGCCGGGTGACGAGGGCGCGCGCCAGCGCCACGCGCTGCTGCTGCCCGCCGCTGAGCTGGTGCGCGTAGCGCTCGGCGTGGTGGTCGAGGCCGACGAGCTCGAGCGCCTGCGCCGCGCGGCGGCGGCGGTCGGCAGCGGCGACGCGGCGCATCCGCAGACCGAACTCGACGTTCTGCAGCACGGTCAGGTGCGGGAAGAGCGAGTACGACTGGAAGACCATGCCGATGTCGCGCTTGTTCGTGGGAGTGCCGACGACGTCGACGCCGTCGATGAGGATGTGCCCCTCGTCGGCCCGCTCGAGCCCGGCGAGCACGCGCAGCGCGGTCGTCTTGCCGCAGCCCGACGGCCCGAGCAGGGCGACGAGCTCGCCCGGGGCGAGCTCGAGCGAGATGCCGTCGAGCGCGGTCGTCCCGCCCGGGAAGCGCTTGACGACGTCGACGAACGCGACGGGCGCGGCGATGCGCAGCGCCCCGGTGTCGGCGTCGACGGTCGTGACGGGGGCGGTGTCGCTCATGAGATCCTCCGGGGTGCACGGGTGGTGCCGCGGCCGAGGCGCCCGATGACGAGCAGCAGGGCGACCGCGACGAGCAGCGAGAGCAGGGTGACGATGACGGCGATGAAGGGGTCGTCCTTCTGCACGATGACGAGCGCCGTCTGCAGGTTCTGGCGGTTCAGCAGCGAGGCGATCGTGAACTCGCCGAGCACGACCGCGACGGCGATGAACGCTCCGGCGAGCAGGCCCGTGCGCAGGTTCGGCAGCAGCACGCGCGCGATCACCGTCGGCCAGCCGGCCCCGAGCGACCGGGCGGCCTCGGTGAGGGTGGCGACGTCGATCGCGTCGAGGTTCGACTGCACCGCGCGGTAGGCGAACGGCAGCACGAGCACCCCGTACGCGAAGGCGAGCGTCCACACGCCGCTTCCGGCGGCGCGCGCGATCACGCCGTAGACGGGGGCGAGGCCGACCACGAGCACGATCGCGGGGATGCTGATCGGCAGCAGGCACACGAATTCGAGCACCCGGCGCCAGCGCGGCAGCTTCAGATGCACGAGGATCATCGTCGGCACGAGCAGCACGAGCATGAGCGCGACGGTGACCGCCGCGAGCACGAGCGAGTTGACGATCGCCTGCCCGAGAACGCGGTACTCGGGCCCGAGGTCGAACGTGAGCACGGTGATCCAGCGGCTGAGGTCGTAGCCGCCCTCGAGGCCGCGGCGCAGGGTGAACTCGACCATGGCGATGATCGGCACGGCGAAGACGGCACCGATGACGCCGAGGATTCCCCAGCGGGCGAGTCGGCCGGGCGCGGGAATTCCCGTGCGGGGTGCGGCGGGCATCCGGCTCATCGCTGCCACCGGGAGGCGCGGCGCTGCAGGAGCGCGTACAGGGCCATGACCACCGCCATCACGACGATCATGCCGAGAGCGAGCGCGCCCGCGAGGTTCTCGCGACCGAGCAGGGTCTCGCTCGTGAGCGCTCCGCGGATCTGCAGCGGCACGATCGCCTGCCCCTGGCTCGTCAGCGCCGCCGCCGTGGCGTAGCTCGAGAAGGCGTTGGCGAACAGCAGCAGCAGCGAGCCGAGGAACGACGGCGCGAGCACCGGCAGGCCGATGCGCCACCAGAAGGTCGCCGTGGTGCCGCCGAGCGTCGCGCTCGCTTCGGCCCACTGCGGCTTCAGCGCCTCGAGTGCGGGCATGAAGATGATGATCATGAGCGGCACCTGGAAGTAGATGTAGGGCAGCACCAGGCCGGGCGCCTCGTAGAGCCAGACCCCGTCGGCGAAGATGTCGATGCCGAGCCGCTCGCGCATCAGCACGGTGATGAAGCCCTGGATTCCGATGGTCGCGACGAAGGCGAACGCGAGCATGACGCCCCCGAACTGGGCGAGCACGCCGCTCACGGCATCGATGCCGGAGCGCAGGGCGCCATCGGGCCGCATGCCGATGAGGGCATAGCAGACGAGCGCTCCCAGCACCGCGCCCACGAGGGCGGTGACGGCGCTCAGCACGATCGAGGTGGTGAAGCCGCTGATCACGAACGGGTCGGCGAGCGCCACCACGGTGTCGAGCGTGAAGGCACCGTCGGCATCGACGAAGCCGGTGCCGATCGCGAGGGCGGTCGGCAGGGCGAGGAAGAGCAGAACGTAGAGGGCGAACGGCGCGACGCCCCAGGCGGGGTTCACGACCCGCGATCGGGTCGTCGAGGCGGTGGAGCCGGCCGCGCGGGCCGACCCCCGGGGCGTGCTGCCCCGGGGGTCGGCCGTCGTCACGGCGGGCGTGCTACTGGACAGCGGCGGCCCAGCGCTCACCGAGCAGGGCCGCGGCGGCCTCGCTCTGAGCGGCGGTCGGCACGACGGTGTCCTCCGGCGCGGCCGGCAGGGCCGCGTAGAGCGCCTGGTCGATCTCACCGTTGGCGACCATCGAGGCCTCGAGGGCCGGACGGGCGCCGCCCTTCAGCCACAGGTTCTGCACCTCGGGGCTGTAGAGGAACTCCATCCAGAGGCGCGCGGCGGCCGGGTTCGGCGCATCGACGTTGATCGCCTGGTTGTAGTAGCCGGCGTACCCGGTACCGGGCAGCACGACGACCTCCCAGTTGCGCTGGCCGTCGAGGTCGGCGGCGTAGCCGTTGTTCAGGTAGTCCCAGTCGAACACGACCGGGGTCTCGCCCGAGGCGACCGTGGCGGGGGTCGGGTCGATCTTCACGAAGTTGCCGACCGCGTTGAGCTGCTCGAAGAAGTCGATGCCGGCGCTGAAGTCATCCAGCGTGCCGCCGTTCTGCACGGTGGCCAGACCGACGGCGGCGAAGGCCGCACCGGCCTGCGTCGGGTCGCCGTTGATCGCGACCTTGCCGCGGTACTCCTCACCGAGGAGATCCTCGAGGCTCGTCGGCGCCGGCACGGCGTCGGGGTCGTAGCCGATGGCCATGTACCCGCCGTAGTCGGCCCAGAACAGACCGTCGGGGTGCTTGAGCTCGGCGGGGATGTCGTCCCAGCGCTCGACGAAGTAGGGCGCGAAGTAGTCGGTGCTCTGCAGCGCGACGGCCAGACCGAGGTCGAAGACGTCGGGCGCGGTGTCCTGCCCGCGGAGGTTCTCGGCGGCCTGGATCTCCTCGGCGCTGGAGGCGTCGGGCGCCGCCTCGGTGACCGTGATCTCGGGGTAGCGCTCGATGAACAGGTCGAGGATCTCGCCGTAGTTGGCCCAGTCGCGCGGAAGAGCGATGACGTTGAGCGCGCCCTCGGCCTTCGCGGCCTCCTCGAGCGCCTCGAACGAGCCGAAGTCGGCGATGCTCGTGGCGGTCGACGCGTCGACGCCCGAGGCGGGAGTCTCGCTCGTCGCGCAGGCGCCGAGCGTCAGGGCGGCCGTGGTCGCGAGGGCGACCGCGCCGATGATGCGGGTGGTGTTCACGAATCCTCCGTGTGGGCCGCGGCGGCTCAGGCTGTGTTCCGAGCACGGGGAACCGCGGCTGAACGACAAGCTAAGCACGTCCGGTGACGGGGCGGGTTGCGATCGGTGAACGGCGGGGAAAACAGCGGTGACGGATCTCGGCAGTAGCGTGGAGCGGTGGCCCGATTGACCGCCGCGCAGGCGCGCCGCCTCGCGCTCGCCGCCCAGGGTTTCGCGCGCCCGCATCCGGCCGCTGTCGGCACCCGGCAGCTGAACGACCTGCTCGACCGCCTGCGCGTGCTGCAGCTCGACTCGGTGAGCGTGTTCGCGCGATCGCACTACCTGCCCGTGTTCGCCCGCCTCGGCCCCTACGACCCGGCGGCCCTCGACGCGCTGCTGTTCGCGCGCCGCGGGCGGTACACCGAGTACTGGGCGCACGAAGCGGCGATCATCCGCCGCGACGACTGGCCGCTGTGGCACTGGAAGCGCGGAGAGCTACGCGAGCGCTTCACCCGGAAGAGCGCCTGGGTGCGCGAGAACGTGGACGTGCTCGACTGGCTGCTCGCCGAGCTGGACGAGAAAGGGCCGATGACGGTCGCCGACGTCGAGCACGATACGGCGAAGGAGCGTCGCGGCCCATGGTGGGGCTGGAGCGACGTCAAGGAGGGCCTCGAGTACCTGTTCGCGTTCGGCGACGTCGTCAGCGGCGGGCGCCGCGGCTTCTCGCGGGTCTACGCGCTGCCGCACCAGGTCGGGCTGGCCGACCTGCACGCGGTCGCGATGCCGCGGGCGGAGGCCCATCGCGAGCTCGTGCGGCGCAGTGTGGTCGCGCTCGGTGCGGGCACGGTCGCCGACATCGCCGACTACCACCGCCTGACGATCACGCCGACGCGGGATGCCCTCCGCACCCTGCTCGAGGCCGGGGAGGTCGAGCGGGTCGCGGTCGAGGGGTGGGGCCGCGACGGCCGCGACGGCGAAGCGTTCGTGGCGCCCGGGGTGAGCATCCCGCGCCGCATCGACGCGACGGCGCTGCTGTCGCCGTTCGATCCGGTGGTGTGGAGCCGCGACCGCGCCCTGCGGATGTTCGACTTCCACTACCGCATCGAGATCTACACCCCGGCCCCGAAGCGCCAGTACGGCTACTACACGCTGCCCGTGCTCGTCGACGACCGGCTCGCGGGCCGCGTCGACCTCAAGAGCGACCGGGCTGCGAGCGTGCTGCGCGTGCAGAGCGCGTGGGTCGAGCCGGGCTGGCCGCAGGCCCGGGCCGGGTCGGGCACCGCGGCCGCCGAGGCCCTCGCCGAGCGGCTCGTGCCGTTGCTGCGCAGCGCGGCCTCGTGGCAGGGGCTCTCGGAGGTTCAGGTTGCCGAGCCGCTGTGGGGCGAAGCCGCGGCAGCGGTGCGCGCCGCCCTGTAGCCCGCCGCGCACCCGATAGTCACCGTTTCTGTCACAAGTGGTGAAAAGTTTCACCGCTCATGACACTGTCGGGCACACTCGGCGGGCACACTCGGCGGGCACGCCGCGTGTGCCGCGCGGCAGCCCTGGCCCTAGAACCGCGTCGAGTTCTCGATGAGGCGCTTGACACGCTCGGGGATGGGCGGGTGGGTCGCGAACATGCGGTCCATGACACCCGGCTTCATCGGGTCGCTGATGTAGAGGTGCGCCATGGTCGAGTTCTGGCGCCGCATCGGGCGGGCGTAGTCGCCGAGCTTCTGCAGCGCGCTCGCGAGCGCCTCGGGGTCGCGCGTGGTGAGGGCACCGGTGGCGTCGGCCAGATACTCGCGCTGCCGCGAGACGGCGGCCTGCACGACGGCGGCGACGAGCGGTGCGATGACCATCGCGGCGAGACCGAGCACGAGCATGATCGGGTTGCCGTTGTTGTTGCGGTTGCCGCCCCAGAAGGCCATGCGCAGCAGGATGTCGGCGATGAATCCGACCGCCACGACGAGTCCGAACACGATCGTCGACACCCGGATGTCGTAGTTCTTCACGTGCCCGATCTCGTGCGCCATCACGCCGGCGAGCTCGCGGTCGGTCATGATCTCGAGCAGGCCGGTCGTCGCCGCCACGCTCGCGTGCTTCGGGTCGCGCCCGGTCGCGAAGGCGTTCGGTGCCGGGTCGTCGATGACGTACACCCGCGGCATCGGCAGACCCTCGGTGATGGCGAGGTTCTCGACGATGCGGTACAGCCGCGGATTGTCGGCCTTCGTGATGGGGTGCGCGCCCGCGAGGGCGAGGGCCTGCGACCCCGCCGCGTAGTACTGGAACAGCGTGTACGCACCGGCCCCGATCAGGGTGCCGATGAAGATGCCGAACCCGCCGCCGTACAGGTAGTCGGCGAGCAGGCCGAGCAGACCGATGATGACGACGAACAGCATGATGATGAACACCGTGTTGCGCTTGTTCGCCGCGATGGCGCGATACACCTAGACCTCCGGGTGGGTCGACGAGCGCGGCCCGGTCGGGGCCGGATGGAACCGGACCGGACGGGCCCGGGTGGGATCGATCAGAACTGCACGCGCGGCGGCTCGGCGATCGCCGCCGCGTCGGCGACCTCGAAGAAGTCGCGCTCGACGAAGCCCAGGCCGCGAACGAACAGCGTGTTCGGGAACTGCTTGATCTTGACGTTGAGCTCGCGCACTCCGCCGTTGTAGAAGCGGCGCGATGCCTGGATCTTGTCCTCGGTGTCGACCAGCTCGCCCTGCAGCTGCAGGAAGTTCTGGCTGGCCTGCAGCTGCGGGTAGGCCTCCGCGACCGCGAAGATGCTCTTCAGCGCCTGCTGCATGTGGTTCTCCGCGGCGGCGGCCTCTGCCGGCCCCTGCGCGCTCAAGGTCTCGGCTCGCGCCTTCGTGACCTCCTCGAACACCTGCTTCTCGTGCGCCGCGTAGCCCTTGACCGCCTCGATGAGGTTCGGCAGCAGGTCGGCACGGCGCTTGAGCTGCACCGTGATGTCGCTCCACGCCTCGTCGACACGCACGTTGAGTGTGACGAGAGAGTTGTACGTGGCCCACAGGTAGATGCCCGCGACGACCACGAGCAGGACGAGCACACCGACGATCACCAGGATTTCCATGATCCACAGCATACGCAGGGCGCGCCGACGCCGACAGGGGCGCCCCTGAGAGAATGGACAGCAACGGTCGGTACGGGGGTGAGTGGATGCGCAGCACGACATCGCCCGCCCGCCGACCCCTGCGGGCCGCCGGCGCGGTGCTGGCACTGGCTCTCGCCGCCGCGATCGTCCCCGCGGCCCCCGCTCGCGCCGCCGCCGCCTTCGATGTGCCGCCCAGCGACTTCGTCGCCGGATCGACCGTCACGCTGTCGGGAACGAAAGACGCCGGCAGCACGCTCGTGATCCGTCGCGCCGGGCAGGTGGTGTGCACCGTGGCCGACCCGGATGCCCTCACCTGGCAGTGCGCCGACCTGCCGACCCCGAGCGGGGTGCACGAGTTCACCGGCGACGAGACCCTCGCCGATACGAGCGTGCAGCCCATCGCCCCCCTCACCCTCCGCGTGCTCTCCGCGCCCGCGCTCGACGGTGCGGGCGGCTCGGTGCTCACGACCGGGCGCGTGTCGGGGTCGGCGCGGCCGGGTGCGAGCATCCAGGTGCAGTCGATCGGGGCGAACGGAACGGTGCTGCACGCGTGCCCCTCCGCCCTGCCGACCGGTTTCTGGTCGTGCGTTCTCGAGCTTCCCGACGGGTCGTACCAGGTGCGCGCCCGGCAGTCGTCGGCCGACATCGGGCCGGAGCAGTCGGGCTGGACGGCGACGACCGCCGCGACTGTCGACCACACGCCGCCCCGTGCCCCGACGATCACCTCGCCGACCCCCGGTACGACGCCTCTGGCGACCGTGACCGCGCGTGGCGGGGGCGAGCGCGGTGCCGCCCTGCAGCTGTCGCTCGACGGCACCATCGTGTGCGAGACGAGCGTGTCGAGCTCGGGGGCGTGGGCGTGCGCTCTGCGCTGGCCCGGCCCGGGCACCTACACCGTGCAAGCGCTGCAGGTCGATCGAGCCGGCAACTTCAGCCCATCGAGCACCCGGGTCGAGGTGCGCTTCGCACCGCCCGCGACCGTGCCCGCGCCCGATGCAGCGCCCGCTCCCCCGGCGTCACCGAGCCCGACGACCGCGCCGAAGCCCGAGGCGACGGGCGCACCGCTGCCCGGTCCCCCGGCCGAGAGCCCGCCGGGCCCGCCGCCAATCACCACCAACTGGGGCACCCCGACCGGGTTCGGCACGGCCCTGCCGAGCGCGGCCCAGGTGGTCGAGCGCGGCGGCTGGCTGCTCGCTCCGCTCGCCGGGCTCGCCTACCTCGTGCTGATCGCCCTGCCCCTGCGGGCCGCCGCGACGCACGTGGTGCCGCGCCTGCCGCGACCGCGCCGGAGGTGGAGGCTCACTGGTCGCAACCGGGCCGCCGCTCCGAGCCTCGACGTAGCAGCCGCCGTCGGGGCGCTGCCCCGCGCGACACCGCTGCCGCCGCTGCTCGTGGCCGCCGGCACCCTCGGCGGGGCCGCGGTGATCGCCGCCCTCTCGGGGGGCATCGACACCGAGGTGCGCTACCTGCGCCTCACGGCGGCGATCGCTGCCGGATTGCTGCTGCTGAACATCGTGGGGGTGCTGCTGCCCGCCCGGCTCGCCGCCCGCCTCGGTGCGACCCGCGCGGTCGTGCGACTGCTGCCGGGCATCCTGCTGGTCGCTCTCGCCGCGGCGCTGCTCTCGCGCCTGGGTGGCCTGCAGCCGCCCCTGCTGGCGGGGGTGCTCATCGCCGCCGCCGCGGCCGCCGGGGCCGGCCGGCGGGCGCGTGCCGGGGTCGCCGTGGCGCAGACGAGCGCGGTCGCCGCGCTCGCCATGGTCGGGTGGGCGGTGCACGATCTGCTCACGCCGAGCACCGGCTTCTGGATGACCCTCGCGAGCGAGACGGCCGCCGCGGTCGCCCTCGGAGGGCTCGGGTCGCTGCTCATGCTGCTGCTGCCGGTCGGTCCGCTGCCGGGGCGCACCCTGTACGCCGTGTCTGCGCCGATGTGGGCTGTCGTCGCGGTGCTCTCGGCGAGCCTCACCGGCGCGGTGCTGGCGTCGGGCCCCGCCTTTCCGCTCGCGGCGCTGGTGCTCACCGCCGCCGCCGTCGCAGCGCTGCTCGGCGCGGCGGTGGCGGTCACGCGCTGGGTGCTGCCTGCCTGGTCGTGAGCGACGCGTGAGCGTCGCGCGCGAACGAGTACCCCGGCAGGGACTCGAACCCCGCGACGCGTGAGCGTCGCGCGCGAACGAGTACCCCGGCAGGGACTCGAACCCTGACTGAAGCGATTTTAAGTCGCCTGCCTCTGCCATTGGGCTACCGGGGCGTGCCGCCAGCCTACGGCGGCCAGACGGACGAGACCCCCGGGCCACGAGGGCGACCGGGGGTCTCGGAGAGTTCTCGCTAGGCCTTGGGGCGCGAGGCGAACTCCTGGAAGTAGGCCTTCGGCGTCTCGCGGGCGGCGAGGCTGACCATGTCGCGGCCGAGGAAGAAGTGGCCGATCCAGCCGCTGAAGACGCGCAGCTTGCGCTCCCACATCGGCACGGCGAGGCCGTGATAGCCCCGGTGCATGATCCAGGCGATCCAGCCCTTGATGGCCAGGTTGCGCCACTGGTAGACGCCCACCCACAAGCCGAGGCCGGCGACAGCGCCGAGGTTCTTGTGGATGTACGGGGTCGGCTCCTCCCCGCGCACCGCGGCGGCGAGGTTCTTCGCCAGGCGCTTGCCCTGACGCACGGCGTGCTGCGCGTTCGGAACGCAGAAGCCGCCGACACCGCCACCGGTGAGGTCGGGCACCGCGGCGACGTCGCCCGCGGCCCACGCCCCCTCGACGACCGCGCCGGTCTCGTCGACGACCCGCAGCTCGGCCTGCGCGCGCAGCCGGCCGCGCTCCTCCACCGGGAGGTCGGTGTTGCGCACGACCGGGTTGGCCATGACGCCCGCTGTCCAGATGATGAGGTCGCTCTCGAAGGTCTCGCCGGTCGAGAGCTCGATGCGGCCGTCGACGGCGCTCGTGAGCTGCGTGTCGAGGTGCACGGTCGCGGCCCGCTGGGCGAGGTTCTTGAGCACCCAGTGGCTGGTCTTCAGCGAGACCTCGGGCATGATGCGGCCCATCGCCTCGATGAGGTGGAACTGCGTGTCGTCGATGGTGAGCCCCGGGTACTGCGCGAGCAGCGAGCTGGCGAGGCTGCGCAGCTCGGCGAAGGTCTCGATGCCGGCGAAGCCTCCGCCGACGACGACGACCGTGAGCAGCCGATCGCGCTCGGGCCCCGGCGGCAGCAGCGCGGCGCGGTGGAAGTTGTCGATCAGGCGGTCGCGCACGGCGACGGCCTCCTCGATCGACTTCATGCCGATCGCTTCGTCGGCGACGCCGGGAATCGGGAAGGTGCGCGACACCGAGCCGGCCGTCACAACGACGTGGTCGTAGTCGAGCTCGTAGGGCTCGCCGACCTCGGGCGTGATCGTGGCGGTCTTGGCGGCGTGGTCGATGCCCGTGACGCGCGCGGTGATGACGGTGGTGCGCTTGAGGTGGCGGCGGTGCGACACCACCGCGTGGCGCGGCTCGATCGAGCCGGCGGCCACCTCGGGCAGGAAGGGCTGGTAGGTCATGTAGGGCAGCGGGTCGACCATGACGACCTCGGCCTCGCCCCGGCGCAGGTGCTTCTCGAGCTTCAGAGCGGTGTAGAAACCGGCGTAGCCGCCACCGACGATGAGGATTCTGGGCACGGGAAAAGCTCTCCTAGGTGGTAGAGGGGACCGCCCTAATCTACTCGGTACGCGCGCGCGTCACGAACCGCAGCACCCCGGCCGCCGCGAGGGCGGCGAGCGCCGTGCCGAGGCCGGTCACGACGAGCGCGATCGGGATGATCGGCTCGGGTGGCGCCGAGCCCACGGCGGGCATCCCGATCACCGGGTCGGCGACAGATCGTCCGACGGCCGCCCGCAGCGTCGGCAGCGTCGCGACGAGCGGTTCGGCCTCGGCGCGCCGGTTGAGCTCGATCCACTCGGCGAGCGAGCCGAGCGGGTTCTCGGAGACGGGGTCAACGGCGGCGCTGACAGCCGCGGCGGCATCGACGAGGCCGTAGCCGTACAGCGGGTCGGGCACCGTCGAGGTCACCGGACGAGCGGTGCTGATGACGCGGTTGACGACGTCGGCGGCGTCGAGCTCGGGGTGGGCGGCGCGCACGAGCGCGACGATGCCGGCGACGATGGGGGTCGCGCCGCTCGTGCCCTGCCACGATGCGTGGCCGCCGCCGGGGATCGCCCCCACGAGGGCCTCGCTCGGCGCCATCACGCCAATCGTGATGCCCTGCGAGGAGGCGTCGCCACTGGCCCGACCGAACCGGTCGACACCGCCGACCGTGAGCACGCCGGGAATCGTGGCGGGCGCCGAGACCTGCTCGGTGCCGGCGCCGCGGTTGCCCGCGGCCGCGACGACGACCACGTCGTTGCGCTCGGCGTGCAGGAAGGCGTCATCCCATGACTCGGGCCAGTCGATGCGGTTGCGCGTGAGCGACAGCGAGATCACGTCGGCGCCGTTGTCGACCGCCCACCGCACGCCTTCGGCCACCTGTTCGTCGCCGCTGCGCTCCCCCGGCCCGAACGCGAGCGAGATGCTGAGGATGGATGCGGCCGGGGCTGATCCGATGACCCCGGAGGTCGGGCCGCTGCCGCGCCCGGCCGCCAGCGAGGCCACCATGGTGCCGTGGGTGCGGCCGCTCGGGCCGAGCGGCAGCGTGCCGGTCTGGTTGCCGCGACCCGACACATCGGTGCCGCCGATCACGGTGCCGGCGAGGTCGGGGTGCGCCGCATCCACGCCGGAGTCGAGGATGGCGATGACGACGCCCTCGCCGCGCGTGACCTGCCACGCCGCGCGGATGCCGTAGTCATCGAGCCAGTACTGGCGATCGCGCACCGCATCGGCGAGGGCGGGCTCGGCGAGGGGCGGGGCGACGGCGGGTGCGAGCGCAGTGCCCCCGAGCAGGGCCAGAGCAAGGGATGCGCGCAGCAGGCCGCGCGCCCTCCGACGAGGGTGCGCGCTCAGGCGCCGCGCTGCTCGGGCGCGCACGCGCAGACCTCGGGGCTCCAGCCGCACTCGGCCAGGGCACGATCGCCGATCGGATTCACGCCCGGCCCGACCGCGAGGCTGTGGCCGACGAGAGCGTGCAGGCACTTGACCCGCGTGGGCATGCCACCGGCGCTGTAGCCGGCGATCTCATCGACGACGAGCACGCTCTCGCGATCGGCGAGGTACTGCTCGTGGGCCGCCCGGTACTGGGCGGCGACGCTGTCGTCGGCGGCGAGCTCGGCGGCGAGAGCGGCCATGCGGCCGTTGGCTTCGAGCTGCGAGACCGCGACGGTCGCTGCCGGGTGGGTCAGGTAGTACAGCGTCGGGAAGGGTGTGCCGTTGGCGAGGCGGGGGCGGGTGGCGACGACGGTCGGCGCCCCGCACGCGCAGCGGGCGGCGATGCCGATGACATCGCGCGCGGGCCGCCCGAGCTGAGCGCTGACGAGCTCGACATCGCGCTCGGTGAACGGCGGGAACGGCGGGCGGCTCACTCGACTCCCCCGAAAGCGGGCGACTGCAGCTGGTCTGCGGGCAGGTCGGTGAGCCCTGCGGTGACGATCGACGAGAGCAGGGCCCGGGTCCAGTCGACGCGCGTGGTCTGGATCTCGTCGCTCACCGGCGTGCCGTCGTCGCCCTCGAGCGTGAGCCCGTCGTCGACCACGAGGTAGGTGATATCGCCCGGGTACACGTAGAGCAGGCGGTCGCGGGCCTGGGCCTCGATGTAGGCCGGATCCTGCCAGCGGTCGATGTCGCGCTGCAGCCCATCGACGACCGCCTGCTGCTCGGCGACCTGCCTCTCGAGCTCGGCGATCTCGTTCTGCTGCTCGACGAGGACCCGGAGGGAGGGGGCGAGCACGACGAGAGCCCCGACGATCAACAGCAGCACCGTGACGGTGAAGCCCGAGAGCTGCAGCGAGCGGAACCACGGGGTCGTCGCCGGAGCGCCGTCAGGAAGCGCGACGGGTGCGGTGCGCGACGCCGGCGGACGCGGTGCTCGGGCCATGCCCCCAGCTTAAGCGCCGCGCCCGCCGACCCGGGGAGGGGCGGCGGGCGCGGTGCGGTTCGGGATGCTCTCCCGGGGCCCGGCAGGCCTAGGCGGTGAAGCGGGGGAACGCTCCGCGAGCGGCGTAGACCGCCGCGTCGCCGAGCTCCTCCTCGATGCGCAGGAGCTGGTTGTACTTCGCGACGCGCTCGCTGCGAGCGGGGGCGCCGGTCTTGATCTGGCCGCAGTTGGTGGCGACGGCGAGGTCGGCGATCGTGGTGTCCTCGGTCTCGCCCGAGCGGTGCGAGAGGATCGCCGTGTAGCCGCTGCGCTGCGCGAGCGACACCGCGTCGAGGGTCTCGGTGAGCGTGCCGATCTGGTTGACCTTGACGAGCAGCGAGTTCGCGGTGCGGCGGGCGATGCCATCGCCGAGCCGGGTGGGGTTGGTGACGAACAGGTCGTCGCCGACGAGCTGCACCTTCGCACCGAGGTCGGCGGTCAGCGCGGCCCAGCCCTCCCAGTCATCCTCCGAGAGCGGGTCCTCGATCGTCACGAGCGGGTACGCGCCGACGATGTCGGCGTAGAACGCTGCCATCGAGGCCGCGCTGTGCTCGGCACCCTCGAAGCGGTAGACGCCCTTCTCGAAGAACTCGGTGGCGGCGACGTCGAGCCCGAGAGCGATGTCGGTGCCGGGCGTGAAGCCCGCCTTCTCGATCGCGGCCATCAGGAAGTCGAGCGCCGCCTTGGTGCCCGCGAGGTCGGGAGCGAAGCCGCCCTCGTCGCCGAGCCCGGTGGCGAAGCCGCCCTTCTTCAGCTCGCCCTTGAGCGCGTGGTAGGTCTCGACCCCCCAGCGCAGACCCTCGCTGTAGGTCTCGGCACCGATCGGCAGGATCATGAACTCCTGCACGTCGACGCCCGTGTCGGCGTGTGCGCCGCCGTTGATGACGTTCATCATCGGCACCGGCAGCACGTGTGCGTTGGGGCCGCCGAGGTAGCGGAAGAGCGGCAGGTCGGCCGAGTCGGCGGCAGCCTTCGCCACGGCGAGCGAGACGCCGAGGATGGCGTTCGCCCCGAGCTTCGACTTGTTGTCGGTGCCGTCGGCCGCGATCAGCTCGGCGTCGATGAGGCGCTGGTCGCTGGCGTCCATCTCCTCGATGGCCGGGCCGAGCACGTCGAGTACAGCGTCGACCGCCTGCTGCACGCCCTTGCCGAGGTAGCGCGCGGCATCGCCATCGCGCAGCTCGTACGCCTCGAACGCGCCGGTCGAGGCTCCCGAGGGAACCGCCGCGCGCGAGACGGTGCCGTCGTCGAGCAGCACCTCCACCTCGACGGTCGGGTTGCCGCGCGAGTCGAGAATCTCGCGGGCGCCTACGGCCTCGATTGCAGCCATGGGGGTCTCCTTACAGACGTGGTGGTCGGTGCTCCGGATCGGGCACCACGGGGGTGGTCGGGGTGGTCAGGAAGCGCTGTCGAGCCTACGCCAGTCGAGGGCGGCGACCTCGGCGGGAGCATCCGCACCCACGAGCGCGAACCGGGTGCATCCCTCGCCGGCCAGCTGGTCGAGGGCCGCCTTGAGGTTCTTCGGCCGCTTCAGCAGCCGAACCCGGGAGCCCTCGGCGATGAGCGCCGATTTGAGCGCCATGAGCGTGCCGAGGTCGAGAGCGGGGTCGTGCACGAGCGCCACCGTGTCGGCGCGGTCGTCGTCGTCGAGCTCGACGAGGTCGATGAGCCGCTCGAAGCCGAGCGAGAACCCGGTGGCGGGCACGTCGGCACCGAGGAACCGGCCGATCATGCCGTCGTAGCGTCCGCCGCCGCCCAGGGAGTAGCCGAGCTCGGGGTGCGCGACCTCGAAGATGGGGCCGGTGTAGTAGCCCATGCCGCGCACGAGCAGCGGGTCGAAGCGCAGCGGCATGCCCGGCAGAGCCTGGCGCAGCGCGCGCAGGTCGGCGACCGCGGCGGCTGTGTCGCCCGGCACCCGCTCGAGCATGCTCCACGAGGACTCCGCATCGGCGTCGAGGTCGATCCAGCCCATCATCGCGGCCGCATCGGCCACGCCCAGCTCGGTGAGCTCGGCGACGACCGCATCGAGCCCGATCTTGTCGAGCTTGTCGAGGGTGATGAGCGCCTTCGGCTGCAGCGCCGCCGACACCGCCGCGGCGGTCAGCCAGGCGGTCAGGAGCCGGCGATCGTTGAGGCGGATGCTGCAGCCGGGAATGCCGAGGGCGTCGAGCGCCGCCGCCGTCGCGGTGATGAGCTCGGCCTCGGCGAGCACACCGGACTCGCCGATGATGTCGATGTCGCACTGCACGAACTGGCGGTAGCGGCCCTTCTGCGGCCGCTCGGCCCGCCAGACCGGGGCGATCTGGATCGCGCGGAAGACGCTCGGCAGCGCACCGCGGTTGCTCGCGTAGAAGCGCGCGAGCGGCACGGTGAGGTCGAACCGCAGGCCGAGGTCGGCGAGCTCGAGCGGTGTCGCGGCGGCCCGGAGGTCATCCGTCGTGAGTCCGCGCTTCATGACCGCGTAGGCGAGCTTCTCGTTGTCGCCGCCGAGGCCGGAGAACAGCCGGGCGGTGTCCTCGACGACCGGGGTCTCGATCTCGTCGAACCCGTGTGCGGCGTACACCGAGCGGATGCGGGCCAGCACCCGCTCGCGCCGAGCCTTCTCGGCCGGCAGGATGTCGCGCATGCCGCGCGGGGGTGTCACGGGGGCGGCCATGCCCTCGATTCTGTCACGGTGCGCTCAGGCGGCGGGCGCGGCGAGCAGCGCCGCGACGCGTTCGCCGTAGGCGGCGAGCGCGCGCTCGAAGGCCGCGGTCGCACCCGCGTCATCGCGCGTCACCACGAGGTCGAGCTGGAAGCCGTAGAGCTGATCGACGAGGATGCGCGACTCGATGCGCGCCTGGTCGGGCGCGACCCCGAGGCGCTCGAGCGCCTCGGCGCCCCACTCGACCCAGCGGGCGTGCACGTCGCGACCGCCGGCGCGCAGCGCCGGGTCGGTGACCTCCATGAGGGCGGCCTCGAACTCGAGACGCAGCAGGGCGCGGGTGTCGGGCTGCAGGAACCCCTGCCAGGAGGCGCGGATCGCCGCCAGGTGCGCCTCGAGCGACGGCTCGACGGCGAGCTCGGCCGCGATGACCCCGTCTTGCCGCGCCGTCACCGCTCGGATGATCTCGGCGATCAGCTGATCGCGCGTGCCGAAGTGGTAGACGAGGGTGAACGGGCTCACCCCGAGGGCGTCAGCGAGGCTGCGGAAGGTGACGCCCGAGAGCGGATGCCCGTGCAGGTGCGCGACGATCGCCGCGAGCAGCTCGGGCTTGCGGTCGGGGTCGGTGCGGCGGGCCATGAAATTAACATAACAAATGGTTGCTATGAGAACAACCGTTATGTAATATATAACCGAGAGGTCGAGCGGAGGCAGCTGACGCCCCGCTCCCTCTGCCCCGGCATGGCCGCCGGGCATCGACGGGGTTGCGCATCGGGGGATGCGCGACCCGTGCGTCGCACGCGTCCTCCACGAGTGACGCGCGGCGCAGGGCGCCTTCCGACATTCGGGTTGTCGGAGGGCGCCCGCTTCTCTTCCCGCGGCGGCGAGCCGCGAGGCGACACGACTGCCGCTAGGCGATGCGACTGCCGGTGGGCAGCGAGCCGGCCGGTGTGCGAGTGCGCGCGATGGCGCCGGCGAGCGCGGCTGCGGCCAGCACGAGGTGGATGACGAGCCCCACGAACCAGCTCGGCACGGTGCGCTCGAAGACCTGCTCGGGCGTCTCGAAGCCGTAGCCGAGCATCGGATCTCCCGCCTTCGCGGCCGCGCACTCGTCGATCACGCTCTCGCTCTCGACCGGCAGCTGGGCGGTGCGCACACCGAGGGCGATCTGCCCGAAGAGATCCTGCGGGTAGCCGTTGCGATCGAAGGTCGTCGGCGCAGCATCCGCCAGCACGATGTACGGGTTGGCGGCGAGGATGCCCCAGACGCGATCGAACCGCGGGGTCGTGTAGGTGTAGCTCATGGGCTCGAGGCAGACGATCTCCTCCGGCAAACCCGTGTTCGGGTCGAACTCGCCACCCACCGAGTAATCGATGCCGATGGTGGTCTGCGTGGTCTGGGTCTGCACAGCCAGACCCCCGAGGGTGAAAGCGATGAGCGTGCCGATGCTGAGCGCCGCCACCACCAGGTAGGTGGTCACGACCGAGAACAGCGGGCGGGAGATCAGGCCTGAGAGCCCGACGCCCACGGCGGCCACCACCCCGAGCTCGAGCACGAGCACCCCGAGCGATGCGGCGAGCGTGTCGCCGCGCACTCCCCCGGCGATGAGGGTGAAGAGCAGTGCCGGTAGCGACGCCACCAGGAAGGTCAGCGCGACCGTCCATGCCGCGAGGAACTTGCCGAGCACGATCTGGTTCGCGCTCGCGAGGGTGACCTGCGTGGTGGCGAGCGTGCCCGCCTCCCGATCGCCGTTGATGGCGGCCCCACTGATCGCCGGGGTCACGAGGGTGCCGACCAGGAGCACGAAGAAGATGATGGTCGAGTAGACGCCCGCGCTGTCGCGTGCGGCCGTTCCGAAGGCGGCCAGGGATGCCCAGAGCAGGGCCGTGACCACCCCCACCAGCACGAACACGACACTCACGAGCACGACCCACGCGGTCGAGCGGATGCGCTGCTGCAGCTCGAGCCGCACGATGGTGCCGAGCGTGTCGACGTAGCGGTTCATCGCTCGCTCCCCTCGGTCGGTGCCGGGGCCGGGTCGGCCGCTCCGGCGGGCGCGTCCGAGCCGCGGGCGAGGTCGAGGAAGGTGTGCTCGAGGTCACCGACCGCCGGCCCGAAGTCGACGATGCCGACCCCCGCGCCCACCAGTCGCGCGAGCAGCGCCGCAGCCTCCTGCTCGCCGGCCACCGGCACGAGGGTGCCGAGGTGGTCGGTGGCCCCCGCCGTGACACCGAGCTCGGTGAGGGCGGTGATGAGGGCCGCGGGATCAAGGGCCCGCACCCTCCAGTCGCGCACCTGCGCGCGGCTCTGCTCGACACGCTCGGCTGACGCGGTGGCGCCGCGGTCGAGGTAGACGGCGGCGTCGGCCATCTCGTCGAGCTCGGCGAGCACGTGGCTCGAGACGAGCACGGCGACGCCCTCGCCCGCCAGGCGGCGCACGAGCACCCGCAGATCGACCCGCGCGGCGGGGTCGAGCCCCGAGGCGGGCTCATCGAGCAGCAGCACGCGCGGCTCGTGCACGAGCGCGCGCGCCAAGCTGAGACGCTGCTTCTGCCCGCGGCTGAGCACGCGGGTGGGCTGGTCGGCGAGCGCGTCGAGGCCGACCAGCTCGATGAGCTGCTGGGCGCGGGAGCGCGCGGCCTCCGTGCCCAGCTCGTACAGCCGACCGGTGATCTCGAGCGTGCGGCGCACCGACACGCTGCCCCACGAGCCCAGCACGTCGGGCATCCACCCCATCGCCTGCCGCACGGCCCGCGGATCGGCGACCGGGTCATGCCCCGCGATGCGGATGGTGCCGGCGTCGGGCCGCAGCAGGGTCGCGAGCATCAGCAGCAGGGTCGTCTTGCCCGAGCCGTTCGGACCGATGAGGGCGGTGACCGAGCCGGGCTGCACCGTGAAGCTCGCGTCGCGCACGGCGTGCACGTCGCCGAACGATCGGGCGACCCCCTCGACCTCGATGGCGGGCACGAGGGCCGCGGCGGAGTTCATGAGGGTCAGTCAAGCAGGTCGGCGCCGGGCGACGCAGACTCACCGTTCTGCTCGGCGTGGCGGATCTCCGCCTCCAGGTCGGCGATCGCCGACCGCAGAGCGCGCTCGGGCTCGATGCCGCGCGCGCGGGCCGCGGCGACGAGCGCCAGCAGCAGCTGCCCGAGGGCGTGCTCGTCGTCGGGCACGTCGACCGCCGGCATCACCGGCGCGACGCCGACGTCGTCGGCGCGGCCGAGCAGCTTCTCGGCCCGCTGCAGCGCGGGCAGCCCGCGGGGCACCCCGTCGAGCACGGAGGTGCGCGCCGGCTTCTCCTGCCGCTTCCAGGTGTCCCAGTTCGCCGCGACGGCCTCGGCCGTGTCGGCCACGACGTCGCCGAACACGTGCGGGTGCCGGCCGACCATCTTCGCGGTCGAGCGCGCCGCGACGTCGTCGATCGTGAAGCCGTCGGCGCCGCGCGCGGCGGCGATATCGGCGTGGAAGAGCACCTGGTAGAGCACGTCGCCGAGCTCCTCGAGCACGTCGTCGGGCGTGCCGTGCTCGATCGCGTCGATGAGCTCGTGCGTCTCCTCGACGAGGTACCTCGTCAGGCTCTCGTGCGTCTGCTCCGCATCCCAGGCGCAGCCCCCGGGGGCGCGCAGGTGCGCGAGCACGGCGATCAGCTGATCGAGCTGGGGGTGCGGCTGGGCCGGCGGCAGCGCGGAGTCGGTCATGAGCCCATTGTCGCGGCCGGGCGGTCGCGCGGCATCGTGGTCGCGATCACCGCGGTCGCGATGGCGCACACGAGCGCGCCGATGAACACCGCCTGCGACGCCGGGATGATCGCCACCGGGTCCACCGCGCCCGAGGCCCCCTCCCCCAGAGCACCGGTGCCGCCCGCCGCGCGGTAGAGGCCGTTGGCCACGGCTCCGAACACGGCGACGCCGACGGCTTGTCCGACGGCGCGCGCGAACAGGTTGGTGCCCGTGACGACGCCGCGCTCGTTCCACTCGACGCTGGTCTGCGCCGCGATCAGCGTGGGCGTCGCGACGAGTCCGAGCCCCAGACCGGTGAGGAAGCACGCGATCGCGGCGAACGCGATCGACGGGCTCGCGGCGGTCGCGGCGAGCAGCGCGGTACCGGCCAGCACGAGCACCATGCCGATCAGCACCGTCGAGCGGAACCCGATCGTCAGGTACAGCCGGCCCGAGAGCGAGGCCGAGATCGGCCAGCCGATGGTGAGCGCGGCCAGCGCGAGACCGGCGATGAGCGGCGAGACCCCCAGAGCGGCTTCGAGCGTCACCGGCAGGTAGGAGGCGAGACCGATGAGGATCGCCCCGACGCCGATCGAGATCAGGGTGGTCGTGAGCAGCAGGCGCCGCGACAGCACCCAGCCCGGCAGGATCGGCTCGGCCGCGCGCCGCTCGACGAACACGAAGGCCACGAGCAGAGCACCACCGAGGCCGAACGCGACCGCGCTCGGCCACGACACCCACGCCCAGCTCACCCCGCCCTGCAGCACCCCCACGAGCAGCAGCCCCAGCGAGAGCACGAGCAGCGCGCCCCCCGCCACGTCGATGCGGTGCGGGCTGCGCTCGACGGTCTCGTTCAGCGATCGGGCGAGCAGCCAGGCGGCCAGGAGGCAGAGCGGGATGTTGATGAAGAAGATCCAGCGCCACGCATCCAATTCGGCGAACAGGCCGCCGAGGGTCGGGCCGATGACGGCCGAGGCCGCCCAGACGCTCGCGATGTAGCCCTGCACCCGCGCGCGCTCCTCCAGCGTGTAGATGTCGCCCGCGATCGTGATGGCCATCGGCCCGATCGCCCCCGCGCCGATGCCTTGCACGGCCCGGAAGGCGATGAGGGCGGGCATGCTCCACGCGAGGCCGCAGAGGATCGAGCCGACCAGGAACACCGCGATGCCGACCAGGATCACCGGCTTGCGGCCCACCCGATCGGCGAGCTTCGCGAACAGCGGCGTCGTCACGGCCTGCGTCAGCAGGTAGACCGAGAACAGCCACGGGAAGAGCTCGAACGATCCCAGCTCGGCCACGAGGGTCGGCACCGCCGTCGCGAGGATCGTCGCGTCGATCGCGACGAGACCCGTCGTGACCATGATCGCGAGCAGGATCGGCCCGCGCTCGCTGCGCAGGCCGACGGCGGTTGCTGTGGTCATGCGTGCGACCATAGCCGGATGCTCCCGGAACTCGGCTGGGTGCCGCGTGTGGCGGCCGGGCTGCTGGCACTCGGGCTGGTGGTGCTGCTGATCGTGCGTGCAGCACGGAAGGATCAGCGCGAGTACCGCCGGTTCCGCCGCTACCGGTCGACGGCGCGGCGGCAGGCGATGATGCGGCGCTGGCTGCTCGAGTCGCTCGTGGTGTTCGGCGGGTCGAGCGTCGTGCTGCTGGTGCTCGTGCATCCGCTCATCGCGCCGCTGCTGGCGGCGACGCAGGCGCTGCCGCCGATCGCCAGCCTGAGGGATGCTCTCGCCGGCCCGCTCGGAGCGGGACTGCTCGCCGGGGCCCTCATCGGGCTCGCCCTGCTCACGGTGCTCGGTGCGCGCAGCGCCCGCCGCGACGGTGGCATCGTCATGGTGGGCGACATCGCCGCGCTGCTGCCCCGCAATCGCCCGGAGCTCGGCTGGGGCGCAGCGCTCTCGGTCAACGCGGGCGTCGTGGAGGAGCTGCTCTTCCGGCTCGCCCTGCCAGCGCTGCTCGTGGTCGTGACGGGCGAGCCGATCAGCGCGTTCGTGCTGGCGGCGCTGCTGTTCGGCGCGCTGCACGCCTACCAGGGCTGGGTCGGGGTGGTCGCCACCACCGTTGTCGGGCTGCTCTTCACGGCCCTCTACGTGGTCAGCGGCAGCATCGGGCTCGCCATGCTCGTGCACGCCCTGTTCGACCTGCGCACGCTCGTGGTCATCCCCATGGCCGTGTACCGCGTGCACGAGGTGCCGGCGACCGTGCTCTTTCCCCGGCCGCTCGCCGTGCGGACGCCGCCGGCTCAGGCGGAGGGCGAAGCCGAGGCGTCGGCCGACGCTGATGCCGGCTCGGGCGCGTAGAGCGCCGTCAGCACGCGCCCGACCCACACGATCAGGTCGTCGTCGGAGGCCCCTGCGGGCAGGGGCACGGTCGCGGCCCGCTGCTGCCCGAACCACTTCGACCCCGGGTACAGGCGCTGCAGCCGGAGCTGCCGTGAGTCGGGCAGCATCGGCCCGACGAGCCGCAGGCTCGTGCCCATGACGACGACGTCGCTGAGGCCCAGCTGCTGCGCGTGGCGCCGTAGGTGCGACACCGCCAGCAGAGTCATGACGGGTGCGGGAGGGTCGCCGTAGCGGTCGGCGAGCTCCTCGAGCACCGCATCCAGCGCCGCCTCGTCGCTGACGGGCGCGCTCGCCGTCGACAGCTTCTGGTACGCCTCGAGGCGCAGCCGCTCGCTCGCGATGTAGTCCTCGGGGATGCGCGCGTCGACCGGCAGCTCGAGCCGCAGCTCGGTCTGCTCGTCGGCCGCGTCGCCGCGGAACACGCTGACCGCCTCGCCGATCATGCGCAGGTAGAGGTCGAAGCCGACCCCCGCGATGTGGCCCGCCTGCTCGGCGCCGAGCAGGTTGCCCGCGCCGCGGATCTCCAGGTCTTTCAACGCGATCTGCATGCCGCCGCCGAGGTCGGTGTTGGCGGCGATCGTCTGCAGCCGGTCGTGCGCGGTCTCGGTGAGCGGCTTGGTCTCGTCGTAGAGGAAGTACGCGTAGGCGCGCTCGCGCCCGCGCCCGACGCGGCCACGCAGCTGGTGCAGCTGGCTGAGCCCGTACTTGTCGGCGCGGTCGATGATGAGCGTGTTGGCATTGGCGACGTCGAGGCCCGTCTCGATGATCGTCGTCGAGACGAGCACGTCGAACTTGCGCTCCCAGAAGTCGACCATGACCTGCTCGAGCAGCGACTCGCTCATCTGGCCGTGGGCGACCGCGATGCGGGCATCCGGAACCAGCTCGGCCAGGTGGCTCGCGACGCGCTGGATGCTCGAGACCCGGTTGTGCACGTAGAACACCTGCCCCTCGCGCAGCATCTCGCGGTGGATCGCCGCCGCCACCTGCTTGTCGCTGTACGGGCCGACGAAGGTCAGGATCGGGTGGCGGTCCTCCGGCGGGGTCGCGAGGGTCGACATCTCGCGGATGCCCGTCACGGCCATCTCGAGCGTGCGCGGAATCGGCGTCGCCGACATCGCGAGCACGTCGACATTGGTCTTGAGCTTCTTGAGGGCGTCTTTGTGCTCGACGCCGAAGCGCTGCTCCTCATCGATGATCACGAGGCCCAGGTCTTTGAACTGCACCCCCTGACTCAGGATGCGGTGCGTGCCGATGACCACGTCGACCGTGCCCCGCGCGAGGCCGTCGAGGGTCTCCTTCGCCTCCCGGTCGCTCTGGAATCGGCTGAGCGCCCGCAGGTGCACGGGAAAGCCCGCGAAGCGCTCGGCGAAGGTCTCCATGTGCTGCTTCACGAGCAGGGTGGTCGGCACGATCATCGCCACCTGCTTGCCGCCCTGCACGGCCTTGAACGCCGCGCGCACCGCGACCTCCGTCTTGCCGTAGCCGACGTCGCCCGCGAGCAGGCGATCCATCGGGATCGGCGACTCCATGTCGCGCTTGACCTCGTCGATGGTGGTCAGCTGGTCGGGCGTCTCGACGTACGGGAACGCCTCCTCCAGCTCGCGCTGCCAGGGGGTGTCGGGCGGGAACGCGAAGCCCTTGCTCGACATGCGGGCCGAGTAGAGCTTGACGAGCTCGACGGCGATATCGCGCACGGCCTTGCGCGCGCGGCCCTTCGCGGCCGCCCAGTCGCTGCCGCCCATCTTGCTGAGCTGCGGGGCCTCGCCGCCGACGTAGCGGCTGAGCTGGTCGAGCTGATCGGTGGGAACGAACAGCTTGTCGCCCGGGTAGCCGCGCTTGCTCGGCGCGTACTCGATGGCGAGGAACTCGCGCGTGCTCTTCACCGCGTTGCGGCCGCCCGTGCTGACCTCGCGCTGCACGAGCTCGAGAAAGCGGCCGATGCCGTGCGTGGCGTGCACGACGTAGTCGCCCGCCTTCAGCTGCAGCGGGTCGACCACGTTCGTGCGGCGGCTCGCGAGCTTCTTCGGCTGGCGCGAGTCGTAGCCGACCGCGCGACCGTAGAACTCGGTCTCGCTCAGCAGCCCCAGCCGCAGCTCGGGCACCTCGAAGCCGTGCTCGACCTGCGCCTGCACGAGGTAGGCGAGGCCCGGCTCGAGGGCGTCGGGAAGCTCGTCGACGACGCGGGCAGCGACCTCGTGCTCGCCGAGCACGTCGGCGGCGCGCTCGACCAGGCCGTGGCCGGCGGCGCAGACGATCATCGTCCAGCCCGCGCGCACCCGCTCGACGACGTGATCGACGGCGCCCTCGCTGCGGCCCGCGAACCCGGGCGGCTCGGTGGCGTCGATGCGCACGACGTCAGGGTCGTCGGCGTCGAAGGCGCTGATCGTGAACCAGTCGCGGTCGCCCGCCGCCTCGCGCAAGCCGGTCACCGTGACGAAGTCGCCGGCATCGAGGTCGATCGGGGCCTCGGCCCCCGCCGTCGCGGCGTGCCAGGCGGCGGTCAGGAACTCGCGGTTCGTCTCGGCCAGGTTGACCGCGCGGCTCGCGACGCGCTCGGGGCTGAGCACCGCGACGGCGGCATTCTGCGGCAGGTAGTGCGTCAGCGGGACGAGCCGCTCGACCAGGGCCGGTGCCAGACTCTCCATGCCCTCGACGGGGATGCCCTCGCCGATCTTCGCGAGCAGCTGCGATAGGCTCGGAAACTCGTGCTGCATCTCGCGCGCTCTTTGCCGCACGCTCGGCGTCAGCAGCAGCTCGCGCGTGGGCGGCAGCTCGACCCGCTCGGTCTCCTCGGTGCCGAGCGGGAGCGAGCGCTGGTCGGCCACCGAGAAGGGTCGCAGCTGCTCGACCTCGTCGCCGAAGAACTCGACGCGCACGGGGTGCTCGGCCACGGCCGGGAAGACATCCAGGATGCCCCCGCGCACCGCGAACTCGCCGCGCCGCGTCACCATGTCGACACGCGTGTAGGCCAGCTCGATCAAGCGGGTCGTCACGTGCACGAGGTCGTAGCCGCGACCGCCGCGCTCGAGCACCACCGGCTCGATGTCGGTCAGCCCAGCGACCAGGGGCTGCAGCGCCGCGCGCACGGAGGCGACCACGACGAGGTCGGCCTTCGGTGCTCCGTTTGCATCGACGTCCGGCGCGTCGGCCCAGGCGCGCAGGGCGCGCAGCGTGCGGATGCGACGTCCGACGGTCTCAGCGCTCGGGCTCAACCGCTCGTGCGGAAGGGTCTCCCACGCCGGCAGGTCGAGCACGGTCGCGCGCGGCGCGATCGACGCCAGCGTCGCCATGACCGCCTCGGCCTCACGACCCGTGGCGGTGATGGCCAGCAGGCACTGCGGGCCCGGTCGGGCATCCAGCACCGCCGCCAGCAGCGGTACGCGCAGGCCCTCGACCACCGAGAAGTCGGCCGAGCCGCGCGCGCTCTCGAGGGCATCAGACAGCGTGCGGGCGCGCGACAGCGCCGGGATCAACCGCTCGAGACTCACGTCGCACAAGCGTACGCCGCTCATCCTGAGCGCTCGGCCCGGCCCGCAGCCATGCCGAGGGTGAGCACGAACGTCTGCAGAATGTCGGTTCACGACCGCGATACGCCCTGGTGGACGACTCTGCAGACGTTTGTGCCCACCCCGCGGGCGAAGAACAGCACCCGGCGTGGGGCGATGCGGAGCGCAGGCGCGGGGAGGCGGGGCTCAGGCGCGCGGCGCGTGCACCGTCTGCTGCGCGGCCAGCAGGCCCTGCTCGATGACGAGCTCGACCGCATCGGCCGCGTCGTCGAGCACGAACGGCAGACGGCTCTTCTCGGTGCCGCCGAAGTCGCGCAGCACGTAGTCGGCGGCGTCCTGCCGGCCGGGCGGCCGCCCGATGCCGACGCGCACGCGCACGAACTCGGGGGTGCCGAGGGCCTTGATGATGTCGCGCACGCCGTTCTGCCCGCCGTGCCCGCCGTCGGCCTTGAGCTTGATGGTCTCGAACGGCAGGTCGAGGTCGTCGTGCACGATGATGACGCGCTCGGGCGGCACCCCGAAGTAGGCGGCCGCACTCGAGACCGGCCCGCCGGAGGTGTTCATGTAGCTCAGCGGCCGCGCCACGATCAGCTTCGGCCCGCCGGGGCGCAGCCACCCCTCGGCGAGCATCGTGGTGGTGCGGTGCCGCGCGAAGCGCGCGCCGATGCGCTCGGCCAGCAGCTCGGCGACCATCGCGCCGACGTTGTGCCGGTTGCCCGCGTACTGCGGGCCGGGGTTGCCGAGCCCGACGACGAGCCAGGCCGAGCCGCCGCGCGCGTCCGTCGACGCCGAAGGGGCCGCATCGCGGCGGAAGAATCCAGCCACGGGCGACCCCCTCGGTTCAGTTCAGAGCGAGGCGGCGGCGGATGCCCGCTCACCGCCGCGCGGACTACTCGGCCTGAGCGGCCTCCGGCTCAGCCGCGGCGGCCTCGCCCGCTCCGGCGGCGGCCTCCTCGGCCTCCGTCTCTGCGGCCGTGGCGCCGCGCGGCACGGTCACGTGCACGAGCAGCGTCTCAGCGTCGGTGACGAGCGTGGTGCCCTTCGGCAGCGCGAGGTCGCCGGCGTGGATCTGCGCACCCTCTTCGAGGCCCTCGACCGAGACGGTGATCGACTCGGGGATGTGGGTCGCCTCGGTCTCGACCGACACCGTGGTGCTCTCGACCATGACGATGGTGCCCGAGAACGACTCGCCCTCGAGGTGCAGCGGCACATCGACGGTGACCTTCTCACCCTTGCGCACGATGATGAGATCGACGTGCTCGATGATCTGACGAACCGGGTCCTTCTGCACGTCCTTGACGAGCACGAGCTCGGTGCGGCCCTCGATGTCGAGGGTGACGAGCACGTTCGACTTGCGCAGCAGCAGCGCGGTCTCGTGACCGGGCAGGGTGACGTGGAACGGCTCGGCGCCGTGCCCGTAGATGACGGCGGGGATGTGACCGGCGGCGCGCAGCTTGCGGGCCGCGCCCTTGCCGAACGACGTGCGCACGCCGGCGCTGAGCTTGTTCTCGTCCATGACGGATCTCCTGGGATGTCGGGGGCCTCGTGGCCCGGTCTGGGTGTCAACTCGAACGCGCGAGCGCGTGAGGAAAGACCTGATGCCTTGCCCACCGCGTCGATCACGGAGCACGCTGCCGTGCTCCCTCGCCGAAGTACAGTCGCTCAGTCTACCCGAGGGCCGAGCAGCGCGGCGACGGCGGCGGCGAGCTCGGGCACCGGCCGCGTGCCGTCGAGCACGACGACGCCCTCGGCCGGGTCGGGGCGCTCGAGCGTCGCGAGCTGCGACTCGAGCAGGCTCGCTGGCATGAAGTGGTCGGAGCGTCGGCGGATGCGGCGCTCGAGCTCGCGGCGGGGCACGTCGAGCAGCACGAAGCGCGCGGCGGGAGCATCCCGCCGCAGCTGCTCACGGTAGGCGCCGCGCAGGGCGCTGCAGGCCATGACGCACGGCGCCGCGTCGCGCAGCGCGGCGCCGACGGCGGCGAGCCACGGCTCGCGATCGGCGTCGGTGAGGGCGATGCCAGCGGCCATGGCGGCGACGTTGGCCGGCGGGTGCAGGTCGTCGGCGTCGAGGAAGCCGACCCCGGCCAGGGTCGCTGCCGCAGCCGCGATCGTCGACTTGCCCGACCCCGAGACACCGCACACGACGACGCTGCCGATGACAGAGGCAGCGGTGGGCGGGTGATCACTCACCCGCCCACCGTAGGGGTCGCTTTCAGCGCAGGTCGAGCAGCACGCGACTGGGAGCCGCGGGGTCGACGCGCACAGCGACACTCGCGCCCGGCTGCACCTGCGGCAGCAGCGCGATCGGCACGACCGTCGTGGTCGTGACGGGCACGGGAACACCGGCCGGCAGCAGCACGAGCAGCCCGAGGGCCACCTGCACGCCGTCGTTGACCATGACGCCCGTGCTCGCGAGCTGCGTCACGGTGGCCGTCGCGGGCACGAACTCGGGGCCGGCCGCCTCGGTGCGCAGCTGGTTCTGGGCGATGAGGCCGTCCATCGTGGCCTGCGCCTGCGCGAGCTGCGCACCGACGTTCATCGTGGCCAGGTTGTCGAAGCCCATGGTGGTGAGCTTCGCGAGGTTGGTGAGCACGCCCATGGCTAGAGGGCGGTGTAGAGCTCGTTGAAGCGCGATCCGACGGCGCGGTCGGCCTGGATGCGAGCGCCCCAGCCCTCCTGCGCCACGGCCCAGTCGGCGGCCGAGATGCCGAGACCGGCGGCGACATCGACGAGCTTCGTCGTGTCGTAGCCGAAGGCCGCGATGCCCTTGCTGACCTGCGCGTACTGCTCGAGCGTGACGCCGGCGATCGGCGCGAGCGCCTCGGCGCTCGGGGCGCCGTGGGCTTGCTGGTTGGCAATGTTCACGGCCGCCTGCGAGCCGACGGTGCCGGGGAACCCAGCGCCGGGCATGCCCGCGGCGCCGAACGCGGCGGGGTTCATGGCGGCCTGGGTCTGCGCCTGCGCGGCGAGCGTCTGGGCGCTCTCGATGAGGGCGGGGGCGGCGTTGATCGTGTCGATCATGCTCTTGAACATGTTCATGGTGATGCCTTTCGGATGGATGCCGGGGTGGTGGCGGATGGGGTGGAACCTGATGTCCTCATCCTTCGCGGGCACCGCGGCGAGGGCCTGAGCATCCGTTGCTCAATTCGGCGGATGCGGGTACTCAGGCCGCGCGCTGAACCGCGCCGCACCGCGCTCTAGGCTGGAGGTCATGACCACCACGCCTTCCGCCCCCACCGGTGCCGCCAACATCGGCGTCGTCGGGCTCGCCGTCATGGGCTCGAACCTCGCGCGCAACCTCGCCAGCCGCGAGGGCAACACCGTCGCCGTCTTCAACCGCTCGTGGGAGAAGACCGAGACGCTCGTGACCGAGCACCCCGAAGCGGGCTTCATCGCCACGAAGGACTACGCGGAGTTCGCCGCGGCCCTGCAGAAGCCGCGCACGGCGATCATCATGGTGCAGGCCGGCCGCGGCACCGACGCCGTCATCGACGAGCTCGTGAAGGTCTTCGAGCCGGGCGACATCATCGTCGACGGCGGCAACGCGCTCTTCACCGACACGATCCGCCGCGAGGCCGCCGTGCGCGCCACGGGCATCAACTTCGTCGGCGCCGGCATCTCGGGCGGCGAGGAGGGCGCGCTCAACGGCCCGTCGATCATGCCCGGCGGCTCGGCCGAGGCGTGGGTCACCCTGAAGCCGATCCTCGAGTCGATCGCCGCCGTCGCCGAGGGCGAGCCGTGCGTCACGCACGTCGGCACCGACGGTGCCGGGCACTTCGTCAAGATGATCCACAACGGCATCGAGTACGTCGACATGCAGCTCATCGCCGAGGCCTACGACCTGCTGCGCCGCGTCGGCGGCCTCGAGCCCGCCGCGATCGCCGAGGTGTTCGCCGAGTGGAACACCGGCGAGCTCGAGAGCTACCTCATCGAGATCACGGCCGAGGTGCTGCGCCAGGTCGACGCGTCGACGGGCAAGCCCCTCGTCGACGTGATCCTCGACCAGGCCGGCGCCAAGGGCACGGGCGCGTGGACGGTGCAGACAGCCCTCGACCTCGGAGTGCCGGTCTCGGGCATCGCCGAGGCCGTGTTCGCCCGCTCGCTCTCGTCGAAGCCCGCCCAGCGCGCGGCCGCCGCGAGCCTGCCCGGCAGCACGCAGGAGTGGCAGGTCGCCGACCGCGACGCCTTCATCGAAGACGTGCGCCGCGCCCTCTACGCCTCGAAGATCATCGCCTACAGCCAGGGCTTCGACGCGATCGTCGCCGGCGCCGAGCAGTACAACTGGGACATCAAGAAGGGCGACATCGCCAAGATCTGGCGGGCGGGCTGCATCATCCGCGCGCGCTTCCTCAACCGCATCACCGAGGCCTATGCCGCCGACCCGGGCCTGGTCGCCCTCGTCACCGCGCCGTACTTCGCCGAGGCCGTGACCGGCGCGCTGCCCTCGTGGCGGCGCGTGGTCGCGGGCGCGGCGCTGGCGGGCATCCCGACCCCCGCGTTCGCGTCGTCGCTGTCGTACTACGACGGCCTGCGCGCCGACCGCCTGCCGGCTGCGCTCGTGCAGGGCCAGCGCGACTTCTTCGGGGCGCACACCTACAAGCGCGTCGACAAGGAGGGCACGTTCCACACGCTGTGGAGCGGCGACCGCACCGAGGTTCGGGCGGTCGACAGCCACTGAGCTCGGGTCGGGCGCCCGGGCTTCCACCACAGACCCCGGGCACCCTCCTGCAACGCCCGCCGACGATCACCACGACGCGGGGCCGTCCTTATCGCACCGACCATGCGGGATGCCGCAGTATCACATATCCTATAGGCTCTCCTTCTTCGATGGAAGGTGGTCGATGATGACCCAGCCGCAACCGCGTTACGATCCGGAACTTCTTCACCTGCTTATCGAATCGGGTGATCCGCGCGAGACGTTCACGTCCGACGCAATCCCCCGGCGACGAGCCGAATGGGTATCCCCACCCATCGAGCAGACGATTGCTGGGCGCCCCGTCAGTCACGAAGAACGAACCATCGCCGGACACGACGGCGCCCCCATCGAGATTTCCATCCTTCGATCAATCCGGCACGCCCTGCCAGGCCCGGGCTTCTTACACGTGCACAGCGGCGGCATGATGATCGGCACGCGGTTCACCGGAATCGAGCAGATTGTCAACTGGGTCGCGCAGTTCGGCGGCTCCGCCGTGACCGTCGAGTACCGCCTCGCCCCGGAGCACCCCGACCCGGTACCCATCGAGGACTGCTACGCAGCTCTCCTCTACACCGCCGAGCACGCGGTCGAGCTCGGCATCGATCCGCGGAGGATCGTCGTCGCCGGCATGAGCGCAGGCGGCGGACTGGCGGCCGGGCTCGCCCTTCTCGCCCGCGATCGTGGCGGACCCGTTCTTGCAGCGCAGCTGCTCATGTGCCCGATGCTCGACGAGCGCAACGAGACGCGGTCAAGCCGTCAATTCTCAGGTCTCGGACTGTGGGACCGAGAGAGCAACGACACGGGCTGGAACGCACTGCTGGGGCATCGACGGCACACCGAAGCCGTGACGCCCTACGCTTCCCCCGCTCTCGCAACCGATCTCTCCGGCCTGCCCCCCGCATTCGTCGACGTCGGAACCATGGAGGTCTTCCGGGACGAAGACATGGAGTACGCGCGACGGATCGCCGAGGCGGGTGGCGATGTTGAACTGCACGTCTGGCCCGGAGCGTTTCACGGGTTCGACCTGGCGTTCCCTCACGCGGAACTCTCTCGCCGCGCGCAGGCGGCACGCCGCGAATGGCTGGCGCGCATCCTGCGTGATTGACGAGGCGGCAGAGCCTCTAGTCGGGCGCTCGCGAGACGCTTCCCAAGGGGGACCTCCCCCGACCGAGCCGGAACGTCCGGGTGAAGGTGGTTCGCCCGGCAACAACCGCCGCAATGACGAGGGCCGCGGCCAGTGGGATCGCCCCCGAGATGACGAGAGTTGTTTGCGGCCCGAGGGCATCGGAGAGGAAGCCCACCAGCGGTCCCCCGAACGCTTGGCCACCGGCGACGACCGTCACATAGAGCGAGACGATCCGGCCTCGAATCACGGGGTTGCAGGACAGCTGCACGAGCGAGTCAGAGACGACCTCGTACAGCAACCGCATCGACCCCACCGCGATGACGAGAACGATGAAAACGATTTCGAGCGCAACGAAGCCCGACACCAGTTGCAGAAATGCAAAGACGGCCGCGGCGACGATCACCGTGCGCAGTCGAAGCGCACGAACACGCGTTGAGACGAGGGCACCGATGAGAGCACCGACCGAGAGCATGGCGCTGTAGAGACCGAGGCCGCTGGCTCCCGACTCGAAAACCACGCGAGCCATGCCGCTCAGCGTGACGCCGACCGGGAGGGCGAAAACCGCGAAGAAGGCGATCAGCACCAAGGGCAAGAAGATGGTTTGCTTCGAGCGGGCATACCGCAGGGTCTCGCGGAACTGCGGTTGGAGGCGCACGGTTGAGGGGATGATCCGAAGTTCCTCCCGACGGAGTCCAAACACCGTCACGGCCACGAGCGCACAGGCCGTCGCGTAAACGACGATCGGCCATCCGAGTCCGGCCACGGAGATAATGAGTGCTGCCAGCAAGGGGCCGACGATGCCGCCGAACCAGAAGACGATGGCGTACACACTGATCGCGTTCTGGAGATCCATCGCCGGAACCATCTCGCTGAGCAGCACTACTCGCGCGGGAACCTCGACGGTGTAGACGAGACCGAAGAGGAAAGCCACCACCATGATGTGCCAGAGCTGAACGGCACCCGCCAGTGTCACGACCGCGAGAGTGGCGGCGAGCAGGCTGAAGATCGCATAGGCGATCGCGACGGTGACCCGTCGGGGAAAACGATCCGCGATCATCGCCCCGTACGGGCCGAGCACGATGATCGGGGCCCACTGCACGAATACCAGCAAACCGACCGCGGCGACGTTGCCCGTGATCTCGAGTGCCAGCCAGTCGACAGCGATGCGGAACATCCACGCACCGGTGTGCAAGACGAAGTGCGCAAGCTGGAAACGCCGATAGTTGCGGTGAGCGAGTGAGCGAAAAGAGGCACTCAGGCGGCGCGAGGGAGGGATCACCGGGATCGGCGCGGTGTGCGCATCACCGAGGGTCGACACGGACGAGAGCTCCTTTCGCGGCCGCTCAACGAGACGGTCGACCACCGTGGGCGATTTTCCTATATCGTATATGTATCATTTCGCCGACGGAACAACGGAGTGTCCCTATGTCTGCAGTTCCCCCTGCCGCGCACCCTCGGCTGACGGTCACGGGCGCGGTCACGCCGCCAGAATGGGCCCTGCAAGAACGCGCACTGATGGCGCGGATCGAGGATGCTGCGCGAGAGTTCGTCGCCCGCTACACCCGCGACGACGGCACTCTGATCTGGCGCGACGAGTGGCCGGGCATGGACGGCTCGGATGACCCGTACGAAGCGTTTATGTACCTCGCGCTCTTCTACAGCATCGGGGGCAGCGACGAAATCTACGAATTGGCGCGACAACTCTGGGATTCCATTACCTGGCAGTGGACCCAATACGGTCAGATCGACCGCGAGTTCGATCGCTACTACGACTGGATGCACCACGGCGAGGCAAACCTCTTCCACTACTTCTTCGGCTTCTGCCGCCCAGAGTCGGTCGTTGAGCGGCAACGGGCTCGGCGCTTCGCGGGAATGTACGACGGGTCCGACCCCATTGCCGACAACTACGACCCCGAGCTGCGACTCATCAAGGCACCGCAGAGCGGCAGCGCGGGGCCGCGTCTCGTCGTGACGGCTGAAGACCTCTCGACACACCGTGGGGTTCTCGACGACTACCCGGCCCCGTTCGAAGACATGGCCACGAGCCCCTACGAGCTCGGCACCTGCAACTGGAGCAACGACGACGTGTTCGCCGAGGTGATCGAGCTGATGAACCAGCGCACCACGCGCGGCGACGTCCCCCTCAACCTCAATGCCACCGGTCAATTCACCCACGCCTACCTGTACTCCGGCGAGCAGGATCTCAAGACGTGGGTGCTCGAGTACCTCGCGACCTGGCAGGCGCGCGCCGATGCCAATAACGGGCTGCTGCCCGACAACGTGGGCCTCTCAGGCGTTGTCGGCGAGTACAACGACGGCAATTGGTGGGGCGGCCACTACGGCTGGCGCTGGCCGCACGGCTGGCTCACCATCATCGAGCCGACCCTCAACGCCTGTCTGAACGCCCACCTGCTGACCCGTGGTGACCCCGAGTCGCTGCGACTCGTGCGGCAACAAATCGATACCCACTTCGCGCTGGGGCACCAGCAGGGTGACGACTACCTCGTGCCCCACAAGCACCTCGATGCCGGCTGGGCCGATTACCGCCCGGCCAGCCCCTTCCACCCGATTCACCTCTGGGCCCGCACCCTCGACGACCAAGATCTCGACCGGGTCGAGCGCGTGCCGCGCACGAGCGACTGGGCCGAGGTGATTGTTCCGCGGCGGCCCTTCTCGACCAAACACTTCAACCCCAACACGCTCGCCTGGTTCGAGTTCGCCCGAGGGCGGAACCCGCAGTATCCCGAACAGATTCTCACCGCCAACCACGAGCTGATCGACCAGCAATTGCGTCGGCTACGGTCAGAAGAGGGCGACCCCCGTAACTGGGATCACGTCACCCACATCGACGGCTACACCGACACCGTCAGCATGCAGACCGACGGCTACGCCATTCACGCCTGGCAAGAGTTCTGCCCGGTGTACTTCGAGTCGCTCGTACAACTCATGTGGGGCGGGCCGATGCACATCTCGCACGGCGGTCTGCAACACGGCACGGTGCGCTACTACGACGCCGAGGGACAGCGCCCAGGCCTGCCCGCAGGCGTCGCCGCGCTCGTGCGCGAGATCACGCCGACTGGCGCGACCATCGAGCTGGTCAACACCGACGCGGCGACGGCGCGCACCGTGGTCGTGCAAGCCGGAACGTTCCGTGAACACCGCTTCACCACGGTCACGGCTCAGAACCGTGACGGCTCGACCACCGACGCGGTCACTGTTGATTCCGAGTGGCTGGAAGTGCACCTGGCGGCCGGAGCGGGAACCACGCTGCAGTTGGGCATGAGCCGCTACGCGAACGACCCGAGTTACGAGACGCCCTGGTCACGCCGCGTCGACTGGGATCCGATCATCCGCCCCCGCAGCGCCTGAGCGGCAACCGATTCCTCGACTCTGACAACCACGGAAGGACCCGCCATGCCCCTCAAGATCGCCGTCAACCAAGTGCAGGTCGTCGACCAGCAGCTCGCCGACTTCGCCCTGCAGCTCGGAATCACCAGCCTGAACATGAACACGCCCACCATGCCGACCGAGCGGGGCTACTGGACGTATGACGACCTGCTCGCGCTGCGCGAACGGTGCGAGGGGTACGGACTGACCCTCGAGGTGATCGAGAACATTCCGTTCGACTTCTACGACCAGGTGATGATGGGCGGGCCGAACCGCGACGAGCAACTGCGCAACGTCGTCACGACCATCACCAACATGAGCAAAGCCGGTATTCCGATGCTCGGCTTTCACTTCATGCCCGGCTTCGTGTGGCGCACCACGTTCGACGAGCCGACCCGCGGGGGCGCGCTCGCCAGCGCCTACGACCACTCGCTCGCCCCGCTGGGCAACAAGGTGATCTGGCCGCAGTACGACGGTTCGGCCCGGCTCACGGCCGACGAGCTGTGGCAGAACTATCAGGTCTTTCTCGATGCGGTTCTGCCGGTCTGTGAGGAGGTCGGCCTGACGCTGGCGCAGCATCCCGATGACCCGCCGGTGGAATCGATCGAGGGAATCGACCGCATTTTCATCAGCCCCGACGCCTTCAGCCGCGCGCTGGAGATGGCAAACGGAAGCCCCGCGTGGGGGATCGATCTGTGCCTCGGAACCGTGTCAGAGATGAACGGTGCGCAGAGTGTGCACGAGATGATCGAGCGCTTCGGGCCCGATGGCCGCATTCGCTACGTGCACTTCCGCGATGTGCAGGGCACGGTTCCGAACTTCGTCGAATGCTTCATTGGCGACGGCAACTATGACCCCAACGCCGTAATCATGCACCTGCTGGAGGTGGGGTTCGATGGCTGGCTGCAAGACGACCACGTGCCGGTCATGACCGACGACACCCCGTGGGCCCACCGCAGCCGAGCGCACGCCATCGGGTACATGCAAGGCTTGTTGCGGGCGATCGAGGCGCAGCAGCGCGTGCCGAGCACGTCATGAAGGTTCTCATCACGGGAGCGGCAGGCGGGATCGGTCGGGTTGTCGCCCGCGCGTTCGCGCAGGCGGGTGACAGCGTCGTCGGCGTCGACCGCGTCGCACGGCCGCAGGGCTTTATCGGTGAATGGGTCGAGCGCGACCTCGCCGGGGCGCCGCTCGAGCCCACGCTGTTCGCGGGAGTCGACGCCGCGCTACACCTTGCCGCCGTGCCCGGTCGCGGCGTGGTCTCTGATCGCGAGTTGTTTATCAATAACAGCGCCAGCACCTATTCGGTGCTGGATGCCGCGTGTGAGGCCGGGGTGCGACGCATCGTCATCGCGTCGAGCATTTCCATCTTCGGCACCGTGTGGGCCGATCGCGAGATCGCGCCGGCCGAACTCCCGCTGCGCGAGACGTCTGAGATTCGGCCGGCCGAGGCCTATGCCCTGGCGAAAGAGGTCGACGAGTCGATCGCGCGCATGATGTGTCGACGGTTCGACGTCAGTATTGCCCTGTTGCGTCTGCCCCGCGTTACCGGAGTGGACCACATCGTGGAGCGCTCGGCGCTGGTCAAGGCTGACCCCGCCGAGGGCGCGCGCGAGCTGTGGGCATACCTGACGCTCGATGACGCCGCCGAGGCCTTTCGTCGCGCTGCTCTCGCCGACTTCACCGGATGCCTCGCGGTCACCGTCGTCAGCCCGCAGTCTCTGGCCACCATCGACGTCGCCGCGGCTGCCGCGCAGTACTACCCCGACACGCCATCGAGCTTGCACTCGGGCGAGCCTGGGTTCACGATCGACCGTGCCCGCGAGATTCTGGGGTTCACCCCGAGTTCCGTGCTTCCGCCGCGGGCCTAACGGCATCCGGCACTAGGGTCGGGTCGCGCGCTCGAGCAGTTCGAGAACGTGCTGGTAGGGCATCCCGGTCGCGCGACTCATGCCCAGCTCACACGTGCGGTTGGCGCTGACCGCGTAATCGAAGTCTCCCCCCTCGGCCTGTAGCTGATCGAGGTCGCGCGCCTCGTCAGCCGTCGCCGCGGCGGTGAGCTCGGGGTGCAGCATGCCGCGGTCGCCGGCGAAGGCGCAACATCCCCAGGCCTAGGGCACGACAGCGTCGTCGGCAATCGCGCGCGTGATCGCCACGAGCGCGCCGGTCGCGCCCAACGCTTCGGTCGAACAGGTGGGATGCACGGCCACCCGCCCCTGCCGGTGCAGTATCGTCAGCCGAGGCAGCAGCACCTCTGCGGCAAAGCTCACCGCATCGACGACGCGGGGTGCAGCGATCGCGTCGTCGCCATCCACCTCGGTCAGCGCATCGCGCAGCAGCCCGGCGAATCCCTCAGTGCACGAGGCGGCATCGCTGATGATCGGCAGCGCGGCGGCGGCGGGGCCGAGCGCCTCGACGGCCTCACGCACCCGGTCGCGCATGGTGGCGTGGCCGACGGTGTGGCCCTTCGACTTCCAGGGGGTGCCACAGCACAGGTCGTCGATTCCTTCGGGCACGAGCAGGGTCACCCCGGCGCGTTCGCACAGGGCGAGCAACGCGGCGGTCGCGCCCGCGCTGTCTGACCCGCCGCCCTCGGGCCCAAACATCGTGCCGACGCACCCGGGCAGGTAGATCGCCGAGGCGGCAGCAGAGCCGACCGAAGCCGCGAACCGCACGGCGGACGACTGCCCGAGCACGGACGAGCGGCGACGACCGCCACGCGGCAACCCGGCCTCGTAGCGCGGCACCACGTCAGCGCCAAGCACCGCGCGGGCGGCCGAGCTCGCCGCGCGCACGAGCGGCGTGGGCAGGGCATCCGCCACCGTGAGCGCGGCCGCGGCGGTGCGGGTGGTAGCGTCCCAACGGTTGGCGGCGGCATTCCACGCGCCCCGACCAGGCGTACGGCTCTCGGCACGCAGCCGGCGCGTGAGGTCACCGGTGTTGATGTTCACCGGACACGCGATGCCACACATCCCGTCGACCGCGCAGGTCTGCACGCTGTCGTAGGCCTCATCGGCGCGCAGCGCGGCGGCCAGAGCGGTGTCGCCTCGCGCCTCGGCCGCGGCGATCTCCCGCCGCACCACGATGCGCTGGCGCGGTGTCAACGTGAGCGTGCGGCTCGGGCAGGTCGGCTCGCAGTAGCCGCACTCGACGCAGCGGTCGACCTCGGCCTCGACGGTGGGCGTTGTCTTCAGATGCCGCAGATGCGCCTGCGCGTCGTCGGTGAGCACGACCCCCGGGTTGAGCACGCCGGCCGGGTCGCACAGCCGCTTCACCTCGCGCATCACCGCCGTCAGCTCAGCGCCGTACTGCCGCTCGACGAACGGCGCCATGATGCGGCCCGTTCCGTGCTCGGCCTTGAGGGTGCCGCCCTGGGCGAGCACGAGCGCGACGATCTCCTCGGTCACGGCCGCATACCGGGCGACGCCCTCGGGGGTGTCGAAGCGCTCGGTGAGCAGGAAGTGGATGTTGCCGTCTTTCGCGTGCCCGAAGATCACCGCGCTCTCGTAGCCGTGCCGGGCGAACAGCGCCTCGAGCGCCTCGCAGGTGGGCAGCAGGTTCGCCACCGGCACCGCGATGTCCTCCAGCAGCGCCGTCGTTCCCGACGGGCGCGCCTCCGCGACGGCCGGGTAGAGACCCTTGCGCACGTGCCACAGCGCGGCGCGGGCGGCGGGCTCGCGCGTGAGCGCGAAGGGGGCGGCGAGGGGCAGCCCGGCCGCGAGCGCCTCGAGGCGGGCGGCGCCGTCGGCGAGCTCCGCATCCGTTGTCGCGTGCACCTCCACGAGCAGCGCCGCGTGGCGATCGACCGTGAGGTCGGTGATCGCCGCGGGAGCGTCGGAGAGCGTCTGGGCGACGCGCAGCGAGGTGGCGTCGAGGAGTTCGATGGTCGCCAGCCCGGCGTCGACGAGCGCGGGCAGCGCGGCCGTCGCGTCGGCGAGGGTCGGCAGCACCAGAAGCCCGGTCGTCACGAGGGGCGCCACCGGCACCGTGCGGAACACCGCCTCGGCCACCCAGCCGAGCGTGCCCTCGCTGCCGATCAGCAGCCGCACGAGCAGGTCGATGGGCCGCTCGTGGTCGAGGAAGGCGTTGAGGCCGTAGCCCATCGTGTTCTTCATCGCGAACAGGCGGCGGATGCTCGCCACCGACTCCGCGTCGCCCCGCACCCGCTCCCGCAGCGCCGACAGCCCCGCCCAGAGGTCGGGCGCGGCGGCCCGCAGCTGCTCGTCAGCATCGTGCCCATCCGAGTCGGCGGCAGCGGAGTCGATCACCGCGCCGTTCGCGAGCACGAGCGTCATCGACTCGAGCGTGCGATAGGTGTTCTGCTCGATGCCGCACGCCATGCCGCTGGAGTTGTTCGCGATCACGCCGCCGATCGTGCAGGCGATCTCGCTGGCCGGGTCGGGGCCGAGGCGGCGCCCGTAGCGGGCGAGCCGCGCGTTGACCTGCCGCACGGTCGCCCCCGGCTGCACCCGCACGCGCGCGCCGCCATCGAGCACCTCGACACCCGTGAAGGCTCGCCGCGTGTCGACCAGCAGGTGGTCGGTGACGCCTTGCCCCGAGAGGCTCGTGCCGCCCGAGCGAAACGTCAGCGGTTGGCCGGTGCGTGTGGCGTCGGCCAGCAGTTCGGCGACCTGATCACCAGTCTCGGGCCGGGCAACGGTGTGCGGGCGCAACAGGTAATGGCTGGCGTCGTGCGCCATGGCCACCAGGTCGATCGGGCGCTGGGTGACCGTGGTCATCGGTCACGCCCACGGTCGCGGCCCCGACGCCTAGGCGACACGCACCTGAAGCGCGTGCATGCCGCCATCCACGGCGAGAACCGTTCCGGTAATTACGCCCTGATCGGGGCTTGCCAAGAAGCAAATGGCACTGGCCACTTCTTCGGGGGTCACCAGGCGCCCGCTCGGCTGCCGACGCTCGAGCGCCGCCCGCTCGGAATCAGGGTCACTCGCCTGATCGAGCAGACGAGTCACCCATGGGGTGTCGGCCGTACCGGGGTTCACGCAGTTCACGCGGATGTGGTCAGGCAGGAAGTCGGCGGCCATCGCCCGCGTCAATGCCTCGACCGCACCCTTCGATGCCGAGTACACGGCTCTTTGCGGAAGCCCGACGCTCGCCGCCACCGAGCACGTGTTGACCACCGATGCCGATGCGCTCGCGCGCAGCAAGGGAAGTGCCGCTTTGGTGACCCTCCCGATCCCGAACACGTTGACACTGAAGACCTGCAGCCACTCCGCTTCGGTTGCTGTCTCGATCGAGCCGATCGCGCCGATACCCGCATTGTTGACGAGAATGTCGACCACCCCGGTGTGCTCCCCCACCCGCGCCATGGCACGGTCAACCGAGCTGCTGTCGCTCACGTCGCAGGGCACCCAGGTGGCGACCTCGGCCATCGCGCCCTCGTGAAGGTCGAGGCCGAAAACCGTGACCCCCCGAGCGTGCAGGCGCCGCGCGGTCGCGAGGCCGATTCCCGAACCGGCGCCCGTGACCACGGCGACGAGGCCGGTCAGAGGTTCTGTTGCAGTTGACACGTCATGCCCTTCTTTCACAGCAGCGATTGGCCTTAGCTCTTCACCGAGCCGGAGAGCACACCGCGCGCCAGCAGTCGAGACGAGGCCAGGAATACCAACAGGATCGGGAGCGCGACGATCAGGCCGGCGAGTGCGATCTCAGGCTGGCGGATCGGCAGAATCGATGCCCCGATACCGGGATTGAGGCCGGGAGTGGCACTGAACAGCACGCCGAGCCCGACGGGGAGCGTCAGGATCTCTCCGGAGTTCACCAAGACGTAGGGCAGGAAGTAGTTCACCCAGGCACCCGTGAAGGCGAAGAACGCCAGCATCCCCATGAGCCCCTTCGACAACGGGAGGGCGATCGTCAGGAAGGTGCGGAATTCGCCCGCCCCATCGATGCGAGCGGCTTCATACAGCTCATGCGGAATCGTCGAGGTGTAGTAGATGTATGCCAGGAAGACACCGAACGGGTAGAACGAGCTCGTCAAGATGATGGCCCAAGGCGTGTTGTACAAGCCCATGCTGGTGACCTGCACGAACAGCGGCAGCACCAGGGCCACCGGCGGCACGATCATCGCCACGAGCGTCGTCAGCAGGATGGTGCGGCGGAACGGGATCGGCGCCGTCGCGAGCGCGTAGCCCGCGAGCGTTGCCGTCACGGTCGAGATCGCGACGATCAGCGCGGTGTACCAGACCGAGTTCCAGATCCAGAGCACGAGCCGTGAGTCTTGGAACAGCATGAGGTTGTTCCACGCGATCAGGTACTGCTCGAACGAGCCGAACGCGAGCGGGGGCATCGATACGAGGTCGGAGGCCGACTTCGACGGCGCGAGAATCAGCCACAGCATGGGAATGATGCTGATCACCGCAACGAAGATGAGGACCGACCAGACGAGCACCTTGGGGATGACCACGCCGGCGGACGGGGTACGCCGCGTGTGTGACAGCTTCGGCGCCACGGCAGACGGGGACGAGGGTGTGGCGGTCACTTGTTGCCTCCTCGAGCAGATGCGGACTTCTTCTTGACCACGCCCGACTCGTCGAAGAAGTCGGTCTTAAAGATCACGAACAGGGCGGCGATGACACAGACCAGCAGCAGCATGAGCGACAGGGCGCTCGCGGCGCCGAGGTTGGCCTGCGAGAACGCGAAGGTGTAGCTGAGCTGGTTGAGCGACCAGTTGTTGGCCAGACCCGGATAGACGCTGCCCGAGATGAGCTGTGGCTCGACGAAGATCTGCAGGCCAGCGGCGAACGTGAGAATCGCCATGTAGATGAGGTACTTGCGTATGAGCGGCAGCTTGATCTGCAGGCCCACCTGCCAGGCGTTGGCGCCGTCGATACGGGCAGCCTCGAGAATGTCGTCGGAGATCGACTGCAGTGAGCCGTACTGGATGATGATCCAGTTGCCAGCGCCGGTGGCGAAGGCCATGGCGACGAAGATGATGGTGAGGTTGCTCTGCGACCACATCTGCACCCCGGAGGTGATGCCCACACCGCGCAGAAGATCCCCGAAGGGGCTGTAGGTGGGCTCGAGCATGAAGTACCAGACCAGAATGGCGACCGAGCCGGAGATCGACGCGGGGACGATGTAGGCGGTGCGCAGCGACACGTTCCACTTGCTGCGCACGGTGTCGAGGAGCAGCGCCATGGCCGCGACCGCGACCACCATGAGCGGAACGTAGATGGCGAGGAAGGTGCCGACGTTCACGACCGCGGGCCAGAACCGGAAGTCTTCGATGACGAGCATGTAGTTGCCGAAACCACCGGCAGGATTCTGGAGCGAGCCGCGCATGGAGGTCAGGAAGGCCATGATGATCGGCACGATGCCGAAGGTGATCATCAGGATCAGGTACGGCGCAATCATGATGCCGCCGGAGATCGCTCCGAGGCGCCTGATCCGGCGGGATTTCGTTCGAGCCATGACAGCCCTTCCTCTTGTCAGCGGGTGGGGTGGTGCTGGCGACCGACCGTCTCGGCCGGTCGCCAGCACCGGGTGATGCCGTCGTTCTAGCGAACGACCTCGTAGCCGGAGCCGGGGGCGATGTTCTCGAGAGCTGCCAGGAACTTCTCGATCGCCTCCATGATCGGCGTACCCGCGTTGATCTCGGTCTGCAGCACCGCGCCGATCTCGGCACCGTTAGCGAACCGCACCGGGTTGACGCCCTTCGGGTTGATCAGCGCCGCCTGCTCGATCATCGCGACCGTCGGGTCGGAGGCGTAGTACGGGTCGGTGGAACGGATGTCGATCCACACCTCGGCAGCCGACTGCGACGCCGGGTAGGTGACGGCCTCCGCGGCGATCCCCGGGTCCGCGGCGAGGAATGCCGCCGCCTCGGCGGCCTCCTGCGGGAAGGCCGACTTGGCCGAGGCGACCCAGATACCGCCGCCCCACTCGCCCGAGTAGGCCGCGTCGTTGCCATCCCAGATCGGCATGGGTGCCGCCGCGATGCGGCCGGCGGGAACCGCGAACGAGCTCTCGGGCTTGATCACGAACTCACCGAACCACGAGGGGCCGAAGGTCATGGCAAGCTTGCCCGCCTGCGCGACCTCCGCGAGGAAGCCCGCATCGAACGAAGACCGGGTGTCGAGCACACCGGCGTCGACCAGCGGCTGCACCAGCTCTGCAACACGCGTGCACTCCTCCGCCGAGGCATCGATGCGCACCGTGGTGGAGTCGACGACCTCCGACATGGGGCAACCGCTCGGCCAGAGGTAGCCCGCGTAGAAGCCCTGGTCGCCGATCGCGCCCGCGCTGTAGCCGGTGCCCTGGAGCTTGAGCGCCTCGGTCGCGAACTCCTCCATTGTGGTCGGCACGGTCAGACCGAGCTCCTCGAAGAGCACGGTGTCGTACCAGAGCACGGTCTGGGCCAGGTCGTTCTTGAAGCAGTAGTAGCTGCCGTCGATGAGGCACCAGTCGTTCGCGGCGCCGTAGTCGTCGAAGACCTCGGCGGGAAGCAGCTCGGACAGGTTGGCGGCGTAGCCGCTCGAGGGGTCGGCCCAGATGGCGACCTCGTTCGGGTCGTTCGCGAACACGACGTCGGGCCAGCCGCTGCCGGTGGTGTTGAACAGCTGGATGCGGGAGGCGGTCTCGCTGGTGTCGACGACCTCGATCGTCACCTCGATCTCGCCCTCGACCGAGGCCGCGTAGGCCTGTGCTGCGGGCTCACGAACCGTGTCGACCCAGATCAGCAGCTCTGCTGGTCCGGCATCGGCACCGCCCGTGTCAGCGGTGCAGGCTCCGAGTCCGAAGACGAGCGCTGCACCGAGGGGGATTGCCACGAGTCTCTTCATGGTGCTTCCTTTCGTGCCGTGACGGAACGAAAGAAAAGCTCCTTCGCTCCACTAATGCTCGAACCCTACAGGATCTGATCACTATTTCCTATATCCTATTTATAACGACCCAGGGCGTGGTCGATCCAGTACCCGAGAGGAGCACGGTGGCCCTCATCGTTCCCGGCACTGCCCTGACGTTGACACCCGTTGGGCCTCGACTTGCCGGGCCGCCCCTCATCACGGGAACCACCATCAGCCTCGCCGCGGGCCCCCGCGCCGACCTCTTCCGCGACCCCGCGGGGCCGTCCGGTCCAGCTCCCGACGCAGAACGATTCGTGACGACCGTCCGCGGCGACTTCCAGTTCGGCGGCCATGTGAGCGCCGAATTCATCGCTCCCTACGACTCGGGCGTACTGCTGGCCTGGATCGACGAGAACACCTGGTTCAAGGTGTGCGCCGAGCTCGACCCGCACGGCGTTCCGCGCGTGGTGTCGGTCGTGACGCGGGACGGACGCTCCGACGATGCGAATGCCTGGGAGATCCCGGTCAGCGGCGTCTTCCTGCGCATCGCCCGTCGCGGCGAGACCGCGGCACTCCACGCATCCGACGACGGCCACCACTGGGACCTCGTCCGCTACTTCGACCCGGGCTTCCGGAGCGACGAGCTGCAGATCGGCATCCTGGCGCAATCGCCCGCGGGCAACGGCACGACCGCAAGCTTCCGAGACCTCTTCTTCCGCACCGAGACCCTCCAGGACGTGCGTGACGGCAGGTGACGACGGCCCTCCCGATCATCAGCCCGGAGCACGGCCGTCGGTTCAACCAGCGGTCGCTCCGAACGCATCCAGCGCGGCGGGCACGCCCGTCTGCGCCCACTGCGACTCCCAGCCGACGCCGGGGGTCGTCGTCGCGGTCACCATGCCTCGAGCGTCCACCTCGGCGGGCCGCACGACCGGGTTCGCGTCGACGAGCGCCTCGTAGTAGGTCGTGTTGGAGATGGCCAGCACCAGGTGTCGGGCGACGAGTCCGCCACCATGAACCTCCGCGCGAATCTGGAACGAGTCAGCGAGGTGCGCAATGCGCATCGCCCCCGTGATCCCGCCCCTCAGCCCCGAGCTCGTGCGCACGACGTCGGCGCACCCGCTCGCGATGAAGTCGGCAGTCGTCATGTGGGCCCCCTCGGCGACCTCGCAGACCATCAGCGGCACATCGACGCGCTCTCCCAGCCGCTGGTACGACGTGATGCTGAACTCCTTCATCGGTTCCTCGTACCAGAGGTAGTCGGCCTCGCCGAGGGCGCGCCCTAAGTAGATCGCGTCGAGCAGGTCGAAGCCGGCCGAGCCGTCGTACATGAGCGGCACGTCGGGCCCCACCCTGTCGCGCAGCGCGAGGCACAGCTCGGCGTCCTTGCGAGCGTCGCCCCAGGCGTGCAGCTTGATCGCCGGGAAACCCAGTTCCAGGCATTGATCCGCCACATCGAGGTACTCCTCGATCGACGCGTAGGTGACGGTCGACGCGTAGGCCGGAATTTCGCTGCGGAAGGAGCCGAGCAGCTGGTGCAATGGCATGCCCGCCGCCTTCGCCCCGATATCCCAGATCGCGGTGTCGATGATGCCGAAGATGCTCACCGGGAAGCGGTCGATGCGGTCGATCTCCCACAGCCGGTGCCACAGGTACTCGCGCTGCAACGGATCCTGCCCGAGCAACTCGGCGCGCATCCGTCGATCGATGACATCGGCCAGTTGGGCTCCGCGCAGCGCAAAGCTGTAGCCGGTGATGCCCGCATCGGTGCTGACCACCAACCAGGCCCCTTGCACTTCGGGTTCTGAACCCGGCAAGCCCTGTCGCCATACGAATGGCGGGTCGTAGGCCGGAACGGTAACGGGAACAACATCAACAGCGGTGATCAGCATGGCTGCCCTTCGGCGTGGAGGCGGATGGTCGCACGGTGCGGCGAGCGAATCCGGCGCCGCACCGCGCGTGGACAGTATGCTATAGGATATTTGGCACCACGGGGCAGGGTGTTGTGTCTTGCCCCGAGCCGACCGAAAGGCCCTTCCCCATGAAGCTCATGCGCCTCGGCCCGGCGGGCGGCGAACGCCCCGTCGTGCGCATCGACGACGACCACTACGTCGATGTCTCTGAGATCACCCCCGACTTTGACGAGCGCTTCTTCGGTTCGGGCGGGATGCTCCGCCTCGAGCCCGTCGTCGCCGAGCGTGTCGCGGCCGGCGCCGTGCATCCCTTCGTCGGTGTCGACGGAACGCGGGAGCGGGTCGGTGCGCCGATCGCGCGCCCGCACCAGATCCTCTGCATCGGCCTGAACTACTCCGACCACGCGGCCGAGTCGGGCATGCCGGTGCCCGACGAGCCGATCCTGTTCACCAAGAGCCCGAACACCCTCGTCGGGCCGGACGACGACGTGCGCATGCCGCGCGGTGCGACGAAGCTCGACTGGGAGGTCGAGTTGGGCATTGTGATCGGCACGCGCGCGAGCTACCTCGAGAGCCCCGAGCAGGCCCGCGAGCACATCGCCGGCTACGTCGTTGTCAACGACGTCAGCGAGCGGGCGTTCCAGATCGAGCGCGGCGGGCAGTGGAGCAAAGGCAAGTCGGCCGAGACCTTCAACCCGGCCGGGCCGTGGCTCGCGACGCCCGACGAGCTCGACGACGTCATGAATCTCGGCATGTGGCTGGATGTCAACGGGCAGCGGCGGCAGACCGGCTCGACCTCGACGATGATCTTCGATCCGTTCGTCATCGTGCACTACCTGAGCCAGTTCCTCGTGCTCGAGCCCGGCGACCTCATCAACACGGGCACGCCGCCCGGAGTGGGGCTCGGCATGACGCCGCCGACGTACCTGCAGGTGGGCGATGTGATGGAGCTCGGTATTGACGGGCTGGGGTCGCAGCGGCAGACGGTCATCGCCCCGCGCTGAGGCCGGGTGCTCGGCGCCTCAGCCCGCCAGGTCAGGCGCGATCGCGTGCTGCAGGCCGCGAATGTAACCGATCGCGAACAGTCTCCCGAGCGTCTCGTAGCCGGGTCGCGCGTTCGACTCGCCCGCCATCGTGGGCACGTGATCGGGTCGCATCGGGCCACGGAAGCCGGTCTCGACGTACGCTCGCAAGCACTCGGCCATGTCGTTCTGCCCCTCGTCGTGAAAGACCTCGACAAAATCGTCGGCCGTACCCCGCACGTCGCGGAAGTGCACGAACGAGATGGCGCCGCGCGCCCCGAACTCGCGAATCACCTCGGGCAGGGCATCCGTCATGAGGGCGAAATTGCCCTGGCAGAAGGTGATCGAGTTCGCCGTTGACGGTCGCAGGTCAAGTAACCGACGGAAGCCGTTGACCGAGCTCATGACGCGCGGCACATTGCGCACCGCGGGCAGAGGCGGGTCATCGGGGTGCATGCTGAGGCGCACCCCGGCCTCTTCGGCGACGGGCACCACGGCGTCGAGAAAGTACTGCAACGCTGACCACAACTGATCGGCCGTAACCTCGCCGGACTGAATCGTCGGCGCAAGGTCGCGGGATGCGCGCTCAGAGAACCCGGTGACGAGGGCCCCACCCCGGCCGGGAACATCGATGCTGGTGCGCGCCCAGCTCGAGACGGCCATCCAGTTGTAACACAGCACCGGAATCTCGAGAGCACCCATCGCCCGCACCTGCGTGATGACATTCTCGATCTGCTTGTCGCGCCCCGGCCCGCCGAGCCGGGCCTGATCGAGGGGCGGCGTGTCTTCGATCGCAACCACCGAGAAGCCGTGCTGCTCATACAACTCTTTGTCACGACGCATCGAAGCCACGCTCCACGGAGCATCATCGCTCGCAGCGACGACTGGTCGGCCCGCCCCGACTGAGGCGAACATGCGCTGGTCTTGCTCGCCTCCGTTCAGCGTGCCGACCACGTTGGTGACACCCGCCTGCTGCACGAGCTGCCACAGCAGTTCGGGGCGCGGAGCCAGCATTTCGCTGAGCAGAATCATCAATCGTCCTTTCGAAGAAACTCAGGGGTTAGGCGTCACGCAGCGGTGCCGCCAGACGGGCAAGCAGGCCGCCGTCGACGCGAATGTCCGCTCCGGTGACAAAGCTGGCGCGCGGCCCGGCGAGAAACGCAATGACCGCCGCAATTTCGTCAGGGCGGCCCACCCGGCCGAGCGCGTGGGCGCTGCCCCAGGCCGCGAGCGTGCGCTCAATCCCCTCCGGGCTCGGGTCGCCGAACTTCGCCGCCGAGGCGCGCAACATCGGGGTGTCAACCGAACCGGGGCTGATCGAATTGACGCGCACGCCGTGCGTGGCCTCGTCGACCGCGAGCGCGCGCACCATGGCGTGCAGAGCACCCTTGCTCGTGGTGTAGGCCACCACGTTGGCCTGGGTCGCGGTGCCCTGAACCGACGCGACAACGGTGATCGTGCCACCGCCGCTGGTGCGCAATGCCGGAAGGGCGTGATGAACGGCCAAGAAGACCCCTCGCACGTTCACGGCCATCACCCGGTCGTACTCTTCGGGGCTCGTGCTGACCCCGTCGCCATACCACTGCATGCCGGCCGACGTCACCAGGGTGTCGAGTCGACCGTAGGTGGCGAGAACCTCGGCGACCGCGGCACCCACGGATGCGTCGTCGTCGATCGGGCCCGCGAGAGCGATCGCCTGCCCGCCGCTGTCACGAATGCGCTCGACAATCTCTCTGCTCTCGTCGGCCTCACACCCGTGCACGGCCACGGCCGAGCCCTGGGCGGCCAACTCGAGAGCCGCGGCGGCGCCGATGCCTCGTGACCCTCCGGTGACCAACGCCACCCGTCCGTCGTGGTCAGACATTGCTCTCCTCGTCCGGTGCGTGCAGCGAGACGCGGATCGCCACCGAACGGCTCGAGTGAGCGGGCACAACCAGAACGCTTTCGCGATCCGGCCCACCCGTGAGGGTGCTCGATGGTTCGATGGCAAGGACCCGCGCCCGCGCGAACCAAGGCCAGCCGGGCGTGTGATGGAGCTCTTGCCAGAACCAGGCGTACGGCATGGCCTCGCCATCCCACTGCAGCCGAACCGCCAGCCCGAGAGTGTGGTTAGTGATGGTGGCCCAGGGCTCAGCGATGTCGACCAGGGTGCCGAACGTCAATTGCGCCGACCCGACGGGCGCTACGACGCTGAGATCACGCATGGTGCCGTCGGCAAGCGTGTAGGTCGGCCAGAGGTGCGGTTGTTCGCCCTCGCGCCGCGCGTCGATGGTGTCGCCGTGGGGCACGAATCGTTGCGCCCCGGTCTCGATGCGCACGTCACCCTCGAGGAAGGGGCCGCCGAAAGCCGGGTGGTGGATGTAGTCGACGCGAGCATCCACCGATGCCACATTGCGCAGGTCGTCGGTGACCGTCACCGTCGTCCCTGACACCTCTATTCGACGATCGATGACCAGCGGAACGGTGAACAGCGTGCACCTGAGGTGCGCACTTGTCTCGGTGGCGGAAACAACGCTCCATCGGGCTTCGGAGGCTTCACCGTGAAACCCCATCGTCGCGCCACCCACGACTGCCTCACCACCGCCGTGCGGCACGAGCACCTGCCAGCCACCGCGGTACCGTTCGAGCCAGCGGCCTTGCGAGTCACCCGAGATCACGTGTTGCCGCCCCTGCAGTACGCTTTCGGCGCGCTCGCGCCAGGGAGTTGAGAACATCACGTCGATGCCCGTGCGCCGGTCAACGATTGCCACGATCTCAGCGCCGTGCTCGGGGTCGAGAGCCACCCCGAGCTCGTCGGTGCGAAGAAGCAGTTCAGCCATCTCACACCGCCATGGCCGCGACGGGCACGCCAGCCACACCGACCGGCAGGCTGAAGACAGCCCCCGCATGGGGTTGCGCGCGCAGGGCATCGACGCTCAGGCCGGCGCGAGCCGAGGTGATGAAGAGCGTGCCCTCAGCCGAGATCGCGCAGCTGGACGGTTGCGTCACCGGCATCGCCACCCGTGCGATGACGTCACCGTCGGGGGAGAACCGCACCACCTCGCTGCCGCCCCACACCGCCACCCAGACGCAGCCGTCGACATCAACGGCGAGGCCGTCGGGCAGGCCCGAGGTGATGCGCGCCCAGGGTTCGAAGGTGCCAACAGTTCCACGCTCGAGATCGAAGTCGGCAACCAACACCTCGTGGGTCATGCTGTCGACGAGATACATGCGGCGCGAGTCGGGGCTCCAGCCCAGCCCATTGGGCAACGTGAATCCCTCAGCCTCGACGGTGCTGGCGGTCGTGCCATCCCACCGGTGCAGGCGCCCCCAGCCCGGCGCGAAGGCGAGCTCGGTGCTGCCCGCCCAGAGTCGGCCGCGTGCGTCGCACTTGGCATCGTTCATGCGCAGTTCGGGTTCGGGCAGGCACCGATCAACGATCACGAGAGCGCCGTTGTCGATGAGGCCGAAACCCTCGGCGACGGCAACCGCGAATCCGCCGCCCGCCGCTCGTGACGCGACCGCGCCCAGAATGGTGGGTACGACGGTCGTTGTCAGACTCGCGGAGGCGAGGGTGTACTGGTGCAGAGCTCCAGCGGTCATGTCGACCCAGACAAGGCAACCATCTCGGGGGTCGATCAGCGGCCCCTCCCCCACCTCATTCGGTATGTCAACGAGCACCGCCGGGGCGGGCAAGCTGACGACGCTCACGCAGTGACTCCCGCGGGGAGTGGCACGGCGTACACCCGATGCGCCGTGCGGAAGAACAGGTCATCACGCTGGTCGTCGGTGAGTCGATCGCCCACCTCTCTGATCGCCTGCATCGAGCGCAGATAACCCCCGTTGAGCACCGACACCGGCCAGTCGCTGCCGACCATCATGCGCTCTGAGCCGAACACGGCCAGAGCGTGGTCAACGTAGCGCTGCCAGTCGTGCGACGTCCACGTATCCGCGGCCGACAGGGTCGACAGCCCTGAAACTTTGGTCATGACGCGCGGATGACGGGCGAGGGCCGTTAGCGAGTCGGCCCACGGCTGCCAGCCCTGGTCGGCGATCGGGGGCGAGGCCAGGTGATCGATGACGATCGTTAACGATGGATGCTCGGCCGCGACGGCCTCTACCGAGCGCAGTTGTTCAAGCGAGGTGACAACCACATCGAGCGTCAACCCCAGTTCGACCACCACTCGCAGGCTGGCTTCAACGGCGCCGCGCCGCAGCCACGCTTCATCGGCGTAGGTGTGCGTGAGAGCCCGCACACCCTTCACAATGCCCGAGGCGGCATACAGACGCAGTGCCGTGGTGGCCTCGTCGGTGCGCTCCAGCGGTACCCAGCCCACCACCCCGACGACGCGGGGGTCACGTTCGGCCACGCTCATCATGTAGAACGTGTCGTCATAGGTGTCGGCGGCCTGCACCAAGATGCACCCCGTGACGCCAGCGGCCGCGGCGTCAGCCGCGACATCCTCAGGGCGAAAGTCAGCGTAGAGCGGGCCGGTTTCCGGCACGATCCACGCGTAGGGTCGTTCGCTGATCACCCACAAGTGCTGATGGGTGTCAATGATGGGCCTGAGGCTGGGGTCGCTCGTCACCGTGGGTACTCCCTGTCTGCCGCGTCTCTGAGGGCCATGTCGGCACGACGACGCGGGCACAGTGGTGCATGCGCTCCGTCGCGTCGACGCGCCAAAGTCTATAGGAAATCGGATTCTGCGCTCTAGGCGTGTGCAGGCCCGGTCGGCAGCCCTATTTCGCATAGGATCGACTCGCGAGAGCCCCCGGGGCTCTCTGTCACCACACTCCACACCCTTCGGGAGGCTCGACCATGGCGCGAACGATTCAGCCCGGAGAAGCCGACGACCATCGCCCGAAGCGCTCAGTGCTCTCTGACGAGACCTACACCGCGATTCGCGAGATGCTGCTCGACCACACCATCGCTCCCGGCGAGCGCGTCAACATTGATCGGCTTGCGAAAGCGTTGGGCGTCTCGCAGACCCCGGTTCGCGAAGCCCTCGCGCGACTGGAATCAGAAGATCTGGTGGTGAAGGAGCCCCTGCGGGGCTATGCCGCCACGAAGCTGCTGACCGTGGCCGAGGTCGCCGACCTCTTTCAGTTTCGCCTGTTGATCGAGCCGTGGGCCAGCGAGCGTGCCGCCCGGCTGCGCACCACCGACGAGATCGCTGCCCTGTCGGCCGAACTCGAGCGCGGAGCGGCCGCGAGCGGCCTCGACGTCGATGCTGCCTACGCCGCGATGTCAGAGCATGACGCTCGTTTTCACGAACTGATTGCCCACATGAGTGGCAGCGACTTCGTGAGCGACGCCTACACGCGCACCCACTGCCACCTGCACCTGTTTCGGCTCTACCAGGCCGGGCGCACCCAGATGCAGGCGTCGAACACCGACTCGGCAGCCATGGGCGAACTGTTTAGCGCCTACTACCAGCCGACCACCGGGTTTCTCGCTTTTCGCGAGCACCAGGCCATCGCCGCGGCGATCATTGCGGGCGAAACGGATGCGGCGCGCGACCTGATGCGCGACCACATCGAATCATCACGCGCACGGTTCGCCCCCGCGATGGAAGCGTTGACCGGCGCGGGGGCGCCGATCAGCTAGCGGGCACGTCACCGGATGCGAGCATCCGCTCGTCAATGACACCCTCGGCGGCGAGGGCGCTCCAGAGCGCCGCCGGTACCGGCGCCACGAACTGCTGAGCGTTGCGGTCAACGTGCGCGCGCGACCGGGCCCCCAGACAGATCGTCGCGACGGCCGGGTGCAGCAGCGCAAAGTGCATGGCCGCCTGCGGCAGGTCGACATCGTGGTCGCGACAGATCTCCGCGATGCGCGCGACCCGAGCGATCAGCTCGGGGGCAGCCGGCGCATAGTTGTAGGTGGCGTCGGGTGACGGGCTCGCCTGGGCGAGAATTCCCGAGTTGAAGACTCCCGCGGCGATTACGCTGACCCCGCGCTCGAGGGCGACCGGCAGCAGGTCGTCGAGGGCCCCCTGCTCGAGAAGAGTAAACCGACCGGCCAACATCACGACGTCGAGGTCGGTGATGCGGGCGAAGTCAGCGAGCATGCGCGATTGGTTCATGCCCGCGCCGTACGAGCGAATGACGCCCTGCGACCGCAGCTCTTCCAGCGCGGGGAACGCGCCCTCCACCGCCTCGCGGTAGTGGTCGTCGGGGTCGTGCACGAGCACAATGTCGATGCGATCGAGTCCCAAGCGCTGCAGCGACGACTCGATCGAGCGCAGCACGCCGTCGCGCGAATAGTCGAGCACGCGCACCCGGTCACGCGGCACATCAAAGCCGTTCTCGAGGTCACGGTCACCAGGGGTCAGCGGAATCGGCTCGAGAAGTCGGCCGACCTTTGTCGACACGATGACCTCGTCGCGCGGATAGGCCCGCAGCGCTTCGCCCAGCCGGCGCTCTGAGAGCCCGAGGCCGTAGTGCGGCGCCGTGTCGAAGTACCGCACCCCCGTCTCCCAGGCGGCGCGAACGGCGTCGCGGGCGGTGTCGTCGTCAACCTCGCGGTAGAGATTGCCAATGGATGCGGCACCAAAGGCGACAGGCCCCACCATCAGCCCGTTCCGACCGAGTGGGCGCAATTCGGAGTTTTCAGCGTTCGTGTTGGTCATGGGGGTCTCCTTCGTCTACGCGACGCGCAGGTCGTCGATTGCGTCGTGATCCCAATCGATGCCGAGCCCGAGCGAGTTCGGTGCCTGCGCCCGCCCCTCGACGATGCTGATCTCGCTCGTCGTCACTCGCCGCAATTGCGGAATGTGCTCGAGGTACAGCGCGTTCGGGATGGCACAGACCAGGGGCAGGTGTAGCTCCATCAAGAAGTGCGGGGCGACCTTCACGTTGTAGGCCTCGGCGAGGTGCGCCACCTTGAGCCACGGCGTGATTCCGCCGATGCGGGCGACATCGACCTGAATGATCGACGCGGCACCGCGGTGCAGGTACTCGCGAAAATGCCCGACCGAATACATGCTCTCGCCGACCGCGACCGGAATCGAGGTGGCGTTCGCGAGTCGCTCGTGACCCGCAACGTCGTCGGCCGGCAGGGGCTCTTCGAACCAGAACAGGTCGAGGGGCGCGAACAGGTGCGCCCGACGAATCGCGTCGGCGGCGGTCAGTGACTGGTTAGCATCGATCATGAGGTCGAACCCCGGCCCCACCGCCTCACGCACCGCACTCAGGCGGGCGAGATCATCGTGCGGATTCGGCAAGCCGACCTTCACCTTCGCGCCGAGTAACCCCCGCTCGTGGGTGGCGCGAGCTTGGGCGACGAGCTCGTCGGGGCTCAGGTGCAACCACCCACCCTCGGTGTCGTAGACCGGAATTGAAGACGATGAGCCCCCGGCGAGCATCCAGAGGGGGATGCCCGAGCGGCGCGACCGGCCGTCCCAGACCGCCGTGTCGATGGCCGCCAGGGCGAGCGAGGTGATGGCCCCAACGGTCGTTGCGCGGGTCGAGTTGAAGGCCGCGTACCAGACCGCCTCGGGGCGCTCAGCGTCTTCACCGATGACGGCGTCGAGCATGCCACCGCGCAGCATCTCGAGAACGGCGCGCCCGCCGGTGCCGATGGTGTAGCTGTAGCCGAGGGCGGTCATGCCGTCGGCGGTCTCGAGACGCACGTAGATCGTCTCTTGCTTGAGGAACGCCTGCACCGCATCGGTGCGCACCGTTTCAACGGGAATGTCGCTGAGCCAGGCCTCGGCGGCAACGATCGTGGTGGGGCGAGTCATGAGGCTCCTTGTGCGACGGGGTTGGGGGTGGCGCCGGTGGTCGTGGCCCACTCGGGGCCGTCGGGAAAGTGGAATCGCTCGCGTGACTCGGCGTGCATCTGCATGCCCGATCCGGGCAACACCGGAGCACGGTATCGGCCTCGTTCGACGCGGGTGGGCTCAACGAAGTGCTCGTGCAGGTGATCGACGTACTCGATCATTCGGCCGTCCATCGAGCCAGAGACAGCGACGTAGTCGAACATCGACAGGTGCTGCACCGCCTCGCAGAGCCCGACACCTCCGGCGTGCGGGCAGACGGGCACCCCAAACTTCGCGGCCAGCAAGAGGATGGCGATGTTTTCGTTGACGCCGGCGACGCGAACGCTGTCGATCTGCAGCACCCCAATCGCGCGCGCCTGCAGCAGTTGCTTAAAGAGCACGCGGTTGGCCCCGTGTTCACCCGTGGCCACCCGAACCGGCGCGATCGCTCGTGCGATCGTCGCGTGGCCGAGCACGTCGTCGGGGCTGGTGGGCTCTTCAACCCAGGCCAGGCCAAACGCAGCGAGTTGCTGAATCCAGGTGATCGCGGCCGGCACATCCCAGCGCTGATTGGCGTCGATGGCAATGGGGTAGTCGGGGCCACACACCTCACGAGCGATGCGCAGGCGCCGAATGTCGTCATCGACATCGGCACCAACCTTCAGTTTGATCTGCGGAAATCCGGCGTCGAGCGCTTCACGACACAGCCGGGCGAGCTTCTCATCGTCATAGCCAAGCCAACCCGGTGAGGTCGTGTAGGCGGGGTAACCCTCGGCCACCAGCGTCTGCTCTCGCTCAGCGCGCGTGGCGACCTGAGCCGTCAAAATGCGCACGGCGTCGTCGCGGCTCAGTTCATCCGAGATGTACCGGTAATCAACGAGATCGGCAATCGCGTCGGGCGACATGCGCGACAGCAGCTGCCAGAGGGGAAGCCCGGCGCGCTTCGCCTTGAGATCCCACAACGCATTGATGGCCGCGCCGATGGCCATGTGCATGACGCCCTTCTCGGGGCCAAGCCATCGCAGCTGGGAGTCGTGCACGAGCCATCGCCAGGTGGCCCCCATGTCGTCAAGTAGCGACTCGACGTCGTGACCGAGCAGATGGCCCCGGAGTGCGTCAATCGCCGCGGCCTGCACGTCATTGCCGCGACCGATCGTGAAGACGAAGGCGTGCCCCTCGTGGCCATCGGCGTCGTCGGTATTGAGCACCAGGTAGGCGGCCGAGTAGTCGGGGTCAGCGTTCATGGCGTCGGAGCCGTCGAGACTCGTCGACGTCGGAAATCGAATGTCACGGGTCGTGACGGCGGTGATGATGCTCACGGCGAGGGCGCTCCGTTCGGGATGGACGGCTGATCAGTCGAGGTGAAAGACCTCGGGCAGTTCCTTCCACCACTCCCCCTCGGCGCGGTCATCGACCGGCCGTTGCATCGGGTTACAGATTGCCCACCACCGCTGTGTCTCAGCGTCGTCAGCCATCGCCTGCATGTCGGCGTCGAAGTCGTCACCGACGTACTCGAAGTAGGCGAACAGCAAATCGCCGTGGCGGTAGATCGAGTAATTGCGAATATTGCTGCGCGTGATGCGGTCGAGTACGCCCGGCCAGGCGTTCGCGTGCAGGTCTTCGTACTCAGCCCGGTGTTCGGGGGCAAGCCCGATGACAGAGGCGATGCGCTTCATTGCGACTCCCTGATTTTCCTATAGGACATACGATTACAGGATACGGTACCGCTCCCAGACCTCTCGCAGGGTCGCCCCCGCAATCAGATCGCTGAGCACACTCGTCTCTGACGACATCCGCGCCCGAGCCACCTCGAGCACACGGTCGGCAACGGCGGCCGGGATGACCACCACGCCGTCATCGTCGGCACCGACCAGATCACCCGGCGCGATCGCGACCCCGCCAATCTCGACAGGCTGCTGCACCGCCGTGATGCGCATCCGACCCCGGTAATCGATCGGTCGTCGTGACCGCGCGAACGCCGGAAAGCCCAGTGGCACGATCTTGTCGCTGTCACGCAGATTGCCGTCGGTGACCATGCCGACAGCGCCACGGCCGAGGGCGGCCGCCGAAAACAGCTCGCCCCAGAAAGCCGAGGCGTTGCTGGCCCCCGTGGCGATCACCACAACCTCGCCGGGCTCGATCGAGTCGATGACATCAATCGCGTCGTCGTACGGGTTTGCGGGGTCAATGTCGCCGGTCGGCTCGAAGCGAACGGTGCGCGCGGGGCCCAGGATGCGGCTGCCGGGTATCACGCAGGGCAGCCGATCGGCGAGCACTCGGTGACGCTCGCCGACCGCATCGAGCGAGTCCGAGAGATTGGCCGTGGTCGGCAGTGGGCCAGAAGTTGGCGTCATGAGGATCCTTTCGAAGATGGTTCGGCTGAGAAGGCCAGCACCTCAACGGTGGCGGCGTCGATGGCAGGCCAGTCGTAGACCGCACCGATGCCCGGGGCATTCGGCGGGTAGATGAATCCGTCGCGAATGTCGAGCGGTTCGGCGAGCCCGAACGCATAGCGGTCGAGGGGGTACAGAACCTCGACGTAGGTCGTGCTCGAGATCGCCAGGGCGCACTGCAGATTCGCCAGTTCGAGCGGGTGGTAGATCGTGGTGTGCAACTCGCAGGGCACGCCGTGCGCTTTGGCCAGGCGGGCAACCTCAAGAGTCGAGGTGATACCCCCTCGCCACGACACATCAGCCCGCACGATGTCGAGAGCGCCCGAGCTGAGGTACGACGCGGTCGACAGCGCCCCACCCGCGATCGACTCGGCGCCAGCGATCGGAATCTCGAGTTCACGCGACAGTGTCACTAACGATTCCATGTCGTAGTCATCGAGCGGCTCTTCAAACCAGAGGTAGCCGAGCTTCTCGAGTTCGCGACCGACCATGACCGCCTCTGCGAGCGTGTGCGTCGCAACCGGGTCAGCCATCAGAGGGAAGTCGGGCCCGACTTCATCGCGCACCGCGCGGTACACCTCGAGGTCGAGTGCGGCCGGGCCGGGAGGGTGAATCTTGTAGGCCGCGAAACCGTCGGCGCGCACACGACGCACCTCGGTGACGTAGTCGTCGACGGTCGACAAGAACATCGAACTGGCATAGACCGGTAAGCGATCGTGGGCGGTGCCGATCAACTGGTGCACGGGCAGGCCGGCAACCAGCCCGGCGATATCCCAACAGGCGACGTCGAAGGGGCCGTAGGCGTAGATCGGCGACAGATTCCAGCGCCGATCGAAGAATCGAAACTCGCGCAGGTTGCGCTCGTGTGCCAGCGGGTCGCGGTCAAGAAAGAACGGCGCCACCTGCGCAAAGGCCCGCGCAGTGGTGCGCGAGTCGAGGCCGCCAAACCCGAATGACGTGCCGCGCACACCCTCGTCGGTGGTCACGGTGATGACGACCACATCGGGCACGCTCTGGCCGTCGAGCGACGACCTCTCGGTGACCGAGCCAGTCTCGACGCGACAGGCCCGAATCTCAATGTCAACGATGCGCACGGCAGACCTCCTTGTCTGGCACCCCTGGTGACGTCGCCCGCTTAAGCGCGAATAACGTGCCCACCGGTGGGCACGAACGGAAACTGCCTTTCGATGTCGGGGGTGACTCGCACGCCCAGCCCGGGCGCCGTTGGCGCGACCACCGCACTGCCGTCGCGCCGCAACGGCTCAACAAGCAGGCTCTCGCGCAACGGGTTGGGCAGCGTGCAGTATTCGAACAGCTGGACCTCGGGTCGCGCCAACACGGTGTGCAGGTTGCCCATCAGCGTCACGCCACTGCCCCACACGTGGGGCACGGTCGCGGCCCCGTGCGCGGCGGCGAGCGCAGCCACCCGCCCGAAGACCGACGGCCCGCCGAGGAAGGTCGCGTCGGGCTGAGCAATGTCGACGCCACCCGCCTCAATGAGCGCGCGGAAGTCTTCGAAGGTGCCGTGCGACTCGACGCCCGAGATGGGCACGGTGAGAGCATCCCGCACCGCCGCGTAGCCGTATGGGTCGGTGGCGTGAGCGGGTTCTTCGTACCAGCGCGCGCCCGCGTCGGCGACGACGCGCCCAACGCGAATCGCGTCCTCCGTCGACCAGGGTCGACCCGCGCAGCCTTGCACCGCATCCAACACAAAGCGACCCGTGCCGCGCAGTTGCGGAATGATCTCCTCGACCAAACGGATCGTTGTGTCGGGGTCGCGCATGGCGCGAAACTTCACGGTGTCGAAGCCGGCATCGCGCTGCGCGTTCGCCCAGTTCAGCACCTCGTCAAAAGTGTCACCGAGACCACCGCTGGCATAGATCTCGATCGAGCGGCGCTGCAAGCCGCCGAGCAACTCATACGCGGGAACCCCCTCGCGCACCCCCACCGCATCAAGGCACGCGAGTTCGATCGCGCCGGCGACGCCGCTGGCGATGCCCCCGCGCGACCAGAAGGCGGTCATGGCCCGCAGGTGGTCGGCGACATCGAGGGGATGCTCGAACACGCGCTCGAGCAGGAACGAGCGATAGGCATCCACGAGCCCGGGCACGGCGAGAGCGGCCATGATGCCGGCACCCGCCTCTCCGACCCCGCGGGTGCCGTCGCTGAGGCAGACCTCGACGAGCGCAGCATCCCACGAGCGAATCATGCCGCCAACCCAGCGCAACTCCTCCCCCGGCGCGTAGGGCGCCGAGAGCAGGATCGGGCGGACGGCGGTGACCACCAGCGATGTGTCCATTCCGATATCCTATATGAATCATCTCACCTTGTCTGCGACCTTCCGATAGCCGGGTGGCAGACTGTCGGTAATGAGCGACGACGACCCGATCGAGCTGCGCGAGTGGCCCGATGACGACCGCGACGACCGGCCGAGCGCGTGGGAGCGGCGGCAACGCGTCATCCGGTGGGTTGCCCTCGTCGCTCTGATCGGGATGCTCGTGCCCACCACGCTCAGCACGGTCGCCGTCGCCCGCACCACCGCCGAGAAGTCGTGCCGACTCGCCGTCGACGCCGTGGCGAGCGAGCGCACCCCCAGCCGGGTGTCGTTCGAGCTGCTGTCGCTCGAGGCCGTCGGGTGGACGTGCTACGCGCAGACGGCGGGCGGCGACGTGCTCATCGCCCTGCTCGGCGTCATCCCGGGCGAGCCTCGGCTCGTGCCGCAGACGCAGCGGAGCTGAGCGGGCCGCGCCCGCTGCTTGCACCACCCTGCTTGCATCACCCCCCGGGGCCCGTGTCACACTGGAGACGTTCCGCGCATGCGAACGGCGCCCCCGGGTTTCCTCCCGCGGGCGGCGTGACCCGTCGAGGAGCGGTGGTTGCCGTCATCGCTTCCGGTCACCTCAGTCGCATATCTGACCCGCGCGGGGCCGATGCCGTTGTGCGGTCGTCCGGCGTACCCGGAGCCCGCATCCGCATCGTCGACGAACAGTGAGGACCGCACCATGATCACCATCGACCGCACCCGACTCGCCGAGCTCACCGAGCGCGAGCAGCAGGCGTTCATCGCCGCCCGCCCAAAGTCGAAGGCCGCCTACGAGCGCGCCGAGCACCTCTTCGGCCGCGTGCCGATGACCTGGATGAACAAGAAGTCGGGCGCCTTCCCGATCTATCTCGACCGCGCGCACGGCAACCGCGTGTGGGACATCGACGGGCACGAGTACATCGACTTCGCTCTCGGCGACACCGGCTCGATGGCCGGGCACTCGCACCCCGCCGTCGTCGAGGCCGTGCAGCGCCGCATCGGCGAACTCGGCGGCCTCACCACGATGCTGCCCACGGAAGACGCCGAGTGGGTCGGCGCCGAGCTGTCGCGCCGTTTCGGCATGGACCGCTGGTCGTTCTCGCTGACGGCGACGGATGCGAACCGCTGGTCGATCCGCCTCGTCCGTGCCCTCACCGGAAAGTCGAAGATCGTCTTCCACTCGTACTGCTACCACGGATCGGTCGACGAGTCGCTCGTCGTCGTCGGGCCCGACGGCGAGAGCATGGCGCGCCCCGGCAACGTCGGCGCCCCGGTGCCGGTGACCGAGACGTCGCGGGCCGCCGAGTACAACGACCTGCCGGGCCTCGAGCGTGCGCTCGCCCACGGGGATGTCGCGGCGGTGCTCATCGAGCCTGCCCTCACCAACATCGGAATCGTGCTGCCCGAGCCCGGCTACCTCGAGGGTGTGCGCGCGCTCACCCGGCAGTACGACGCGCTGCTCATCATCGATGAGACGCACACCTTCTCGGCGGGACCCGGCGGCATGACGACCGCCTACGACCTCGAGCCCGACCTCGTCGTGATCGGCAAGGCGATCGGCGGGGGCATCCCGACCGGGGCCTATGGGCTGTCGGCGGAGTTCGCCGAGCGAGCCCTGGCGCGCACCGACCTCGACCTCATCGACATGGGCGGCGTCGGCGGCACCCTCGCCGGCAATCCGCTCTCGGTCGCGGCCATGCGCGCGACGCTCGAGCACGTGCTCACCGACGAGGCCTTCGCGACCATGATCGACACGGCGACGTACTTCACCGACGGCGTGAACGTGCTCTTCGACCGCTACGAGCTACCCTGGGCCATCAACCAGCTCGGTGCGCGCGCCGAGTACCGCTTCGCGCGGCCGTACCCGAAGAACGGCACCGAGGCGGCGGCCGCGGCGGATGCGGAGCTCGAGGACTTCCTGCACCTCTACCTCGCGAACCGCGGCATCATGCTCACGCCGTTCCACAACATGGCCCTCATGGCGCCCATGACGACGCGGGCAGACGTGGATGCTCACCACCGGGCCTTCGAAGCCGCGATCGTCGCGCTCGTCGCGAAATAGGACGCAAGCCTCGAGCGCCGACAGTGTTGTGATGCAACTCACAGCAGCGTCATGGGGCTCGTAAGGCTTTCTGGCGAGCTGCTCCCAGACTCAACGGAGATCAACACCGTATTCTTCGAGCGCGGTCGCTGAACGGAGAAGCTCAGCAGCGCGCGCCAGATCGGCAAGTGGTTCGCCAGAGGAAGGAGGATTGTGAGCCTGGACGCTCGATATCGAAGCGCCGCACTGTGGCGGTTACTTCTTGCGGCGACCATCGGTTTCGCGCTCTTGATTACCCTCGTCGCGACGCACACGAGCATGAACGGTGAACCCCACATGCCGGCGAGCCCGGCGATTGCATTGCAAACTGAGCAGCGGGTTGACGGCACTGCGTCGCTGCTGATGGCAGAAGTGCCGTCGGCGATGGTAGAGGACGAAACTCGGTCGGCTCCATCTCCCGCCAACGGTAGTTGGACAGCCAAGGCCACCGCACTCATCTCCGTTCTGATGCTCTGCATTTTGGCGGTTGCGGTTGTGCTTCACCACAGACGCTCTGCGACGGTGAACGGCGGCAAGCCGACCCGAACGACACCCCCTCGGATGGCTCTCCCCGACAGTCTTCGAATCGCGAATCTCACTACGTGGAGACAGCTGGGCGTGTTGCGGATGTGATGCAGTCGGCACGTCCACATCAGTCCTCTCTTGTTCGCTCGCGCCCTAGTTCTGCGCGCGCGAACCCAAACCCACAAAAGTCACTACAGAAGGAGATCCACCGTGAAGAAGTCCACGGCAATTGCAGGTTCATCCATCGCGCTGGCGGCAGCCCTTGCGCTCGGAGGCTGCGCCGCCACTGACGGGAGCATGCCCGGCATGCCCGGCATGAGCGAGTCAGAGATGTCCGAGACGACGGCGGAGTTCAACGCTGCCGACGAGATGTTCGTCACCATGATGATCCCGCACCACGAGCAGGCGGTCGAAATGTCGGACATGCTGCTGTCGAAGCCGGATCCTGACCCGCGCGTCGCCGACCTGGCGCAGCGCATCAAGGATGCGCAAGGCCCTGAGATCGAGACCATGAAGGAATGGCTCGACAACTGGGGGGTCGACTACGACGAATCGATGTCGGGAATGGACATGGGAAGCATGGGCATGTCGGAGGAGGACATGCAGGCGCTCGAATCGGCGACCGGCGCGGAAGCGGACCGTCTGTTCCTCGAGCAGATGATCGTCCACCACCGTGGCGCGATCAGTATGGCGGAGACTGCCCTCGACTCGGGTCAGAATGCCGACGTGCTCGACCTCGCCGACCAGATCATCGCCGACCAGACGGCCGAGATCGCCGAGATCGAAGACCTTCTGGCCGCGCTCTAGCGCCCCATCGTCGGGATCCTCTGGCGGGAGCCAACGCCCGTCAGAGGATCCCGACGCCTGCTCACCGGAGCAGCGCCGTCAGGCAGCGCCTTCAAACATGCTCGTGACCGACCCGTCGTCGAACACCTCGTGGATGGCCCGCGCGAGCAGCGGGGCGATCGGCAGGACGGTGAGGCGATCCCAGCGCTTGTCCTCCGGGATGGGCAGGGTGTCGGTCACGACGACCTGGTCGATCGCCTCCGCCTGGAGGATGTCGAAAGCGGGGTCGGAGAAGATCGCGTGGGTCGCCGCGACGACGACGCCGATCGCGCCGGCCTTCTTGAGCGCCTCGGCGGCCTTCACGATCGTGCGGCCCGTGTCGATCATGTCGTCGACGAGCAGGCAGACCTTGCCCTCGACTTCACCGACGATCTCGTGCACCGAGACCTGGTTCGGCACGAGCGGGTCGCGACGCTTGTGGATGATCGCGAGGGGTGCCCCGAGCTTGTCGCTCCAGATGTCGGCGACGCGCACGCGGCCCATGTCGGGCGAGACGACCGCGAGGGTCGAGGGGTCGAGCTGCGCGCGGAAGTGCTCGAGCAGCACGGGCATCGCGAACAGGTGGTCGACGGGCCCGTCGAAGAAGCCCTGGATCTGCGCGGCGTGCAGGTCGACGCTCATGATGCGGTCGGCGCCGGCGGCCTTGAACAGGTCGGCGATGAGGCGGGCCGAGATTGGCTCGCGGCCTCGGCCCTTCTTGTCCTGCCGCGAGTACGGGTAGAAGGGCGCGACGACGGTGATGCGCTTGGCCGAGGCGCGCTTGAGGGCGTCGACCATGATGAGCTGCTCCATGAGCGCCTCGTTGATGGGGCGCGCGTGCGACTGGATGACGAACGCGTCGCAGCCGCGGACGCTCTCGTCGAAGCGCGCGTAGATCTCGCCGTTGGCGAAGGTGCGCGCGTCGGTGGGCAGCACCTCGGTCTCGAGCTCGGCCGCGACCTGCTCGGCGAGCTCGGGGTAGGCGCGCCCCGAGATGATGACGAGGCGCTTCTGGCCGGTGATCTTGATGCTGGCCACGAGTCCTCGGTTTCTGCCGCCGCGGCGACGATCGGTGTCGTTCTGCTGGTGCGCCGTGGGTGAGGTGCTACTCGTCCGCTGCGGCGGCAGCCGCCTCGGCCGCCGCGGTGCCCGGCCGGTTCTTCTCCACCCAGCCGGCGATGTTCCGCTGCGGAGCGACGTTCACGGCCAGCTCGCCCGGCCCGACATCCTTGCGGATGACCGTTCCGGCGCCGGAGTACGCTCCGTCGCCAATCCTAACGGGGGCGACGAAGACGTTGTGCGACCCTGTTCGCACCTGCGAACCCACGACCGTCTTGTGCTTGTTGACGCCGTCGTAGTTGGCCGTGATGGTGCCGGCGCCGATGTTCGAGCCCTCGCCGACGGTCGTGTCGCCGATGTACGACAGGTGCGGCACCTTGCTGCCGGCGCCGAGCGTCGTGTTCTTCGTCTCGACGAACGTGCCGATCTTCCCCTTCTCGCCCACGACGGTGCCGGGGCGCAGGTAGGCGAAGGGCCCGACGGATGCCCCGGCCCCGATGACCGCGAGCGTCGCGTCGGTGCGGCTGACGCGCGCATCGACCCCGACCTCGGTGTCGGTGAGCGTCGAGTCGGGGCCGACGACGGCTCCGGCCGCGATCGTCGTCGCGCCCTTCAGCTGCGTGCCGGGAAGCACTTCGCTGTCGGCCTCGAGCGTGACGGTGCGGTCGATCCACACCGAGGCGGGGTCGCTGATCGTGACACCGGCGAGCTGCCAGCCGCGCACGATCATCGCGTTGAGGCGCAGGGCGGCGTCGGCGAGCTGCACGCGGTCGTTGACGCCGGCGACGAGCCAGCTCTGACCGGCGGGCAGGGCCGCGACCGGGTGACCGTCGCCGCGCAGCAGGCCGATGACGTCGGTCAGGTACTTCTCCTGCGCCGCATTGTCGGTCGAGACGAGGGCGAGCTTCTGCCGCAATGGCCCGTGCGTGAAGACGTAGGTGCCCGAGTTGATCTCGGTGATCGCCCGCTCGTCGTCGGAGGCGTCCTTCTGCTCGACGATGCGGTCGAGCGCGCCGTCTATGCCGCGCACGATGCGGCCGTAGCCGGTGGCGTCGTCGAGCACGGCGCTGAGCACCGTCGCAGCGGCGGCGCGGGCGCGGTGCTCGGCGAGCAGACCGGCGAGCGTGTCGGCGTCGAGCAGCGGCACGTCGCCCGACACCACGAGCACGTCGCCGTCGAAGTCGGCGGGCAGCGCGGCGAGCGCCGCCTCGACGGCCCGACCCGTGCCGGGGATCTCGTCTTGATCGGCGATGATGGCGTGCGCATCCAGCTCGCTGATCGCTGCGGCGACCACGTCGCGCTCGTGCCGCACGACGGCGACGACGTGCGCCGGATCGAGGGCGCGCGCCGTGGCGAGCACGTGCCCGATGAGCGGTACCCCTGCGAGCCGGTGCAGCACCTTCGGGGTCTGCGACTTCATGCGGGTGCCCTGCCCGGCGGCGAGCACGACGACGGCGAGGCGCGAGTCGGTCATGCGTCCATTCTGGCAGGGGTGGATGCGGCGCTCAGCACTCGACGACGTTGACGGCGAGCCCGCCCTCGCTCGTCTCCTTGTACTTGCGCGACATGTCATCGCCGGTCTGGCGCATGGTCTCGACGACGGTGTCGAAGCTGATCAGGTGCGTGCCGTCGCCGTGCATCGCCAGGCGCGCGGCGGCCACGGCCTTGCCCGCACCGATCGCGTTGCGCTCGATGCAGGGCAACTGCACGAGGCCGGCGACGGGGTCGCAGGTGAGGCCGAGCGAGTGCTCCATGGCGATCTCGGCGGCGTTCTCGATCTGCTCGTTGCTGGCGCCGAGCAGGTGGGCGAAGCCGGCGGCGGCCATCGAGGCGGCCGAACCGACCTCGCCCTGGCAACCGGCCTCGGCGCCCGAGATGCTCGCGTTGGCCTTGATGAGGCTGCCGATCGCGGCGGCAACGAGCAGGAACTCCTCGCGCGCCCGTGCCCGGTCGGGCACGGGGATGACGTCGAGCGCGTGCCGCAGTACCGCCGGGATGATGCCCGCGGCCCCGTTCGTCGGGGCGGTGACGACCCGGCCGCCGGCGGCGTTCTCTTCGTTGACGGCGATCGCGTAGGCCTGCAGCCATTCGAGCGAGCAATCGCGCGCACCCTCGCCGTCAATGTCGCGGAGTCGGGCGGCCATGCCCGCCGCGCGGCGCGGAACGTTCAGCCCGCCCGGCAGGGTGCCGGTGGCGGCGAGCCCGGCGTCGATGCAGTCGTCCATCGCCTGCGCGATGGTGGCGAGCGCCGCACTCGTCGCGGCCTCGCCGCGCACGGCCGCCTCGTTGGCGCGGGCGAGCGCGGCGATGTTGACGCCATGGGTGCGGCATAGCCGCAGCAGTTCGGCCGCGGTGGCGAAGGGGTACGGAACGGGCGTGCCTCCAGCGCCCGGGCCGTCATCGTCGCCCTCGCGTTCGACGAAGCCACCGCCGACCGAGTAGTAGGTCGACTCCGCGAGCAGCGCCTCGTCGGCGTCGCGCGCCGAGAGGGTCAGGGCGTTGGGGTGGCGCGGCTTGACCTCGCGCGGGGCGAAGATCAGCCAGGCGGGGTCAAGAGTGATGGCGTTGCGACCGGCGAGGCGGAGCATCCCCGATTCGGCGTCGGCGGTGACCCGCTCGACGTCGTCGCGCGTGACCGTCTCGACCGTGCAACCGGCGAGGCCGGCGAGCACCGCTCCGGGGGTGCCGTGCCCGACGCCGGTCGAGCCGAGCGAGCCGTAGAGGATGCACTCGACGCTCGCGACCCTCTCGAGCAGTCCGTCGACCTCGAGCCCGTCGGCGAACGCGCGCGCGGCCCGCAGCGGCCCGACCGTGTGCGAGCTCGAGGGCCCAATGCCGACCTTGAACAGGTCGAGGGCCGAGATGAACGCGCGCTCGGCGAGCGGGGTGGCGACGGCGATCGGGATGCTCACACGACCTCCTCGGCGCGGGCGACGGTGCACCGCTGCTGTCATTCTGCCGCAGGTCGTTCGCAGCCGCACGATCTCGGGCGTGCGCGTTAGCGCACGTGATTCATGCCGCCCACGGGTTGACGAGCGAAATCGTCGTGTCGGTGAAGTCGCGCACGTTCCGCGTCGCGAGACTGTGGCCTCCCGCGAGGCAGATTCCGGCGATCATGGTGTCTTCACTACTCACCGAACGTCCGGTCGCCTCGCGATCCGCACGCAGTCGCCCAGCGACCTCGGCTGCACGCGCGTCGAACGGCAGAACGCGGTCTCCGGCAGTGTCGAGCAGATCGTCGATCGCCACCGACAGCGCATCCCGCCGGCGTCCAGCCGGGAGTCGATGCACACCAAACCGAAGCTCTGCCACGGTGATGGCCGTGACCGCGATCTCGGAGGCATTCGTCACGAGCCATTGCACGACGCGAGGGTGGGGTACGAGGCGAAGGGGCTCGGAGAGCACGTTCGTGTCGACGACGATCACGACAGGTCGACGGGTCGCGCCGTGGTGCGGGCAGGCAGCTCGAGGTCTCCACGGAGGGACTCCGCCGAGGCGATCCAACGGTCAATGAAGTTCGGCTGCGCGGCAACCGACTGCTCAAGGATGGAGCGCACCTCGGCCTCCATCGAGCGGTTATGGGCAGCGGCGCGCTCCTTGAGAGAGCGCCGGATCGGCTCGGGGAGGTTGCGAATCGTCAACGTGGCCATCCTCACCTCCTGCTAGCAATGCTAGCACTCGCTTCTGGTGAACGGCACAGAGTAGCGATTGAGAAGGCGCGGGAGCGGCGGTGTGCACAAGATCGCTCCGCCTCCAGGATTCGAACCTGGACCTCACAGCTCCAAAGGCTGTCGTGCTGCCGTTACACCAAAGCGGATCGCGTGCCGGGCACGCCCTGCCAGTCTGCCAGAGCAGGCCCGGGTGCTCCCGAGCGGCGGGCGGGCATCCGGCGCAGCGGCGGGGCGGAGGAGGGCCGGGACGGCCCGCGGCACCCAGGGCGAGATAATGAGCAGATGACCGCCCGCGACGAAGTCGACCGCATCGTCGAGGCGTGGCGCCGTGAGCGGCCCGAGCTCGACGTCGAGCCGCTGCAGGTGCTGTCGCGGGTGAGCCGGCTGGCGCGGCACCTCGACCTGGCGCGCAAGCAGGCGTTCGCCGCGAGCGAGCTCGAGTCGTGGGAGTTCGACGTGCTCTCCGCCCTGCGCCGCGCGGGCCACCCGTACGAGCTGAGCCCGAAGGCCCTGCTGCAGCAGACGCTCGTTTCGAGCGGCACCATGACCAACCGCATCGACCGGCTCGCGACCCGCGGCCTCGTCGAGCGGCGCACCGACCCGAACGATGGCCGCAGCATCCGCGTGCGGATGACCGACGAGGGCCGTCGCCGCGTCGACCGCGCCATCGACCAGCTCATGGTCGGCGAGGCCGCGCTGCTGCAGCGCCTGAGCCGCGCCGACCAGGAGCGCCTGGCTGGGCTGCTGCGCACGCTGAGCGCCGACTTCGACGACGAGGCCGCCGAGCTCTAGAGCAGGGGCAGCAGCGTCGACAGCACGACGGCGACAACGCCGGTGCCGCTGAGGATCCACCCGAGGGTGGTGAGGATGCGCCCGTCGTGCGACGGGTCGTCGACGCGCGCTTCATCCGGCCGGCTGGGATGCACCCACACCGTTCGGGCGTCTCCCACGGTCGCGGCCTGCGCGCTGGGCTCGGCCCGCATCTCGTGCACCGCTCCCCCGTCGCCGAACCAGCGCAGCGTGACTTCGTGCGCGTCCGCCGCGGCGACCACCGCCTTCGTGCCGACGTAGCGGCGCGACCAGCCCCGCCGAGCGAGGCCGATCGAGAGCAGCACGATGCCGATCGGCAACGTGAGCCAGGCGAACACCTCCGCCGCGATGGCGATGGCGTCGAGCGGGTTCACCCCTCAATCGTAGGGTCGGCCCGACTAGCATCGAGCGCATGGCGTTCTGGAGGAAGTCGAGCCCGGTCGACGAGAGCCTGCCGAAGACCGACCGCGGCTCCGGCTCGTTCGACGACTACGTCGGCGTGCTCGTGCCGAAGAACGCGAAGGTCACCATGCGGCTCGCCAACAGCGACCCGTTCCAGGACGAGCTCGCCGCCCTCGCTGGTGAGGACCCGGAGTCGCTGAGCACCGCGACCCCCGCCCGCACCCTCGACCAGGAGCGTGTCGACGCCCCCATCGAGGTGCGCATCTTCTCGGGCCGCCGGGTGAGCGGCCCGGTCGGGTTCGTGCCGCGCGGGCTCGAGAGCCTCTACGACGAGGCTGTGCGGCGGCTCGACGGGCGTGGCGCGAAGCCGCGCATCCCCGTCACGGTCGTGCAGACCAAGCACGGGTACCGGCTCGATCTGCTCATGGGGCAGACGAAGTAGCCCGGCGCGCTCGCCGACGCGGCGCCCACGCGGTTCAGCCGAGCAGCTCGCCCAGCTCGAGCCAGCGGTGCTCCAACTGCTCGACCTCGGCCTGCACGGCCAGCAGCTCGGCGTTGCGCGCGGCGAGGCCCTCGTAGTCGCTCATGTCGTGCTCGGCGAGTAGCACGTGCAGAGCATCCGTCTGCGCGGTGAGCTTCTCGATGCGGCGCTCGATGCTCGCGAGCTCCTTCTCGGCGGCACGGCGCTCGGCACCGGAGAGGGTCGGGGCGGAGGGGGCGGCATCGGGCACTCGCGAATCCACGGAACGGTCGGGGGATGCTGCGCCGGAGCCTCGCGAATCCACGGAAGGGGCGCTCGCGCCCGTCACCGAGGCCACGGTGGCGCGACCCGCACCCTGCGCCGGGCCGGCCGCGGTCGCCGCGAGTCGCAGGTATTCGTCGACGCCGCCGGGCAGGTGGCGCAGGCGCCCGACCCCGTCGGGGCCAGGTAGCACGGCGTACTGCTGGTCGGTGACGCGCTCGAGCAGGTAGCGATCGTGCGACACCACGATGAGGGTGCCCGGCCACGAGTCGAGCAGGTCTTCGATCGCGGCGAGCATGTCGGTGTCCATGTCGTTGGTCGGCTCGTCCATGATGAGCACGTTCGGCTCGTCGAGCAGGATCAGCAGCAGTTGGAGGCGGCGCTTCTGCCCACCGCTGAGGTCTTTCACCGGGGTCGACAGCTGCGCCGAGGTGAAGCCGAGCCGCTCGAGCAGCTGCCCCGGTGTGAGCTCTTTGCCGCCGGCGACGTAGCTCGCGCGCTTGCCGGCGACGAGGGCGCTGACGCGCTCGTTCTCGACCGCGCGCAGGTCTGCCAGCTGCTGGTCGAGGGTCGCGACCACAACGGTCTTGCCGCGCTTCACCCGACCGCTCGTCGGCTCGAGCGAACCGTCGATGAGCTTCAGCAGCGTCGACTTGCCGGCGCCGTTCACGCCGAGAATTCCCGTGCGCTCACCGGGCGCGATGCGCCACTCGATGCCGTGCAGCACCGCGCGGTCACCGTACGACACCGAGGCGTCGAGCAGGTCGATGACGTCCTTTCCGAGCCGCGAGGTGGCCAGCTGGGTGAGCTCGACGGTGTCGCGCAGCGGCGGCACGTCGGCGATGAGCGCGTTCGCCGCCTCGATGCGGAACTTCGGCTTCGACGTGCGCGCCGGCGCCCCGCGGCGCAGCCAGGCGAGCTCTTTCTTCATGAGGTTCTGGCGCTTGGCCTCGATGGTCGCGGCCTGGCGATCGCGCTCCATGCGCTGCAGCACGTAGGCCGCGTAGCCGCCCTCGAAGGGCTCGACGATGCGGTCGTGCACCTCCCACGTGTCGAGGCTCACCTCGTCGAGGAACCAGCGGTCGTGGGTGACGACGAGCAGGGCGCCCTGCCCGGCCGGCCAGCGCCGCTTGAGGTGCTCGGCGAGCCAGGCGACCCCGCCGATGTCGAGGTGGTTGGTCGGCTCGTCGAGCACCACGATGTCCCATTCGCGGCTGAGCAGCGCGGCGAGGGCCACGCGGCGGCGCTGACCGCCCGACAGGTCGTCAACGAGCGTGTGGCCTGGGATGTCCGCGATGAGCCCGGCGAGAACATCCCGCACGTTCCGATCGCCGGCCCACTCGTGCTCGGGCCGATCGCCGACCACGGTCTCGAGCACCGTGCGCCCGGTGGCGAGCTCGTCGGCCTGGTCGAGCATGCCGAGCGTGATGCCGGTGCGGCGCGTGACGCGGCCGGCGTCCGGCTGCTGCTTTCCGGCGAGGATGCGCAGCAGGGTCGACTTGCCGTCGCCGTTGCGGCCCACGACGCCGATGCGGTCGCCGTCGCCGATGCCGATCGTCACCCCGTCGAGCACGACGCGGGTGGGGTATTCAACGCGGAGCTGCTCGGCTCCCAGCAGGTGGGCCATCGGGGGTCAAGCCTACGGCGCGCGGCTGAGCGCCCCCGACCCGGCAGAATGGAGGGCATGACCGACGCCGCAGCGCCCGAGCGCGAGCCCGCCGACCGACCCGCCGACGACAACCCGAGCACGACGGATGCGGAGGCCGCGGCCGAGCCGATCGAGACGCTGCCCATCCGCCGCGTGCTGCCCTGGACGCTGCTGTGGGCCGCCGGCATCATCGTGTTCGACCAGGCCACGAAGTTCTGGGCCGAGGCCACGCTCGTTCCCTACGAGGCGGTTCCCGTGATCGGCGAGTGGATCCAGTGGCGGCTGGTCTACAACCCGGGTGCCGCGTTCGGCATCGGCGGCGACTACACGTGGATCCTCACCCTCATCGCCGCCCTCGCGGTCGTCGGAATCTCGATCTTCGTCGCCCGCATCTCGAGCGTGCGCTGGGCCCTCGCGGCCGGCGCGCTGCTCGGCGGCGCGATCAGCCACCTCGGCGACCGCCTGTTCCGCGAGCCGGGCTTCGCGCGCGGCGAGATCGTCGACTTCATCGACTACTTCGGCTTCTTCGTCGGCAACGTCGCCGACATCGCCCTCGTGGGCGGTGCGATCGCGATCGTGCTGCTGAGCCTCGTCGGCGTCAGCCCGCGACGACCCGTGCGCCGTGCACCGGACCGGTCGCCCGCAGCACCGTGAGGCGCGAGGCGCTGAGCGCCACCTGCAGCTCGAGCGCCGCATCCTGATCGGCCGCCAGGAAGGCGACCGTCGGGCCCGACCCTGACACGATGCCGGCGAGCGCACCCTGCAGCTCGCCTGTCTCGAGCGTCGCAGCGAGGCTCGGCTCGAGGTGCAGCGCCGGGGCCTGGAGGTCGTTGTAGAGGTACTCGGCCAGCTGGTGCGGGTCACCCGCGCGCAGCGCCTGCAGCACCTCGATGTCGACGGTCGGCTGCTCGACCGGCGGCGCGATGTCGTGCACGTGCCGCTCGCGGTGCCGATCGAGCTCGGCGTACACCTCGGGCGTGCTCAGGCCGACGTCGGCGAGGGCGAGCACCCAGTGGAAGGTTCCCTGCGCGAGCGCCGGCGACAGCTGGTCGCCGCGACCGGTGCCGACGGCGGTGCCCCCCATGAGCGCGAACGGCACGTCGGCCCCGAGCTCGGCGGCGAGGTCGTGCAGCTCATCGCGGCTGAGCCCCGTGCCCCACAGGTGGTCGCACGCCACGAGCGTCGCCGCCGCATCGGCCGAGCCGCCGCCCATGCCGCCCGCGATCGGCACGTGCTTCTCGATCTCCAGCGCCACCCCACCGCGATAGTCGGCGACGCGAGCCAGCAAGCGGGCGGCCTTGATGGCGAGGTTCGACCCGTCGGTCGCGAGACCGCGCGTATCGATCGGCCCGCTGAAGCGCACCGAGAAGTCGTCGGCCGGGCGGGCGGAGACCTCCTCGAAGAGCGAGATCGCCTGGTACGCGGTCGCGACGTCGTGGTAGCCGTCGTCCTGCAGCGCGCCGACCTTCATGAAGACGTTGATCTTGCCGGGCGCCCGAACGTGCACCGCCTGGTCGCGCGCCCCCGAGCTCATGCCTCCACCCTATGCCGCGCGCGGCTAGCCTGGGCCCACCATGCAGTGCCACTACTTCGACGCCGGCGTGTGCCGCTCGTGCACCTTCATGGGGCAGCCCTATGCCGAGCAGGTCGCCGCGAAGGAGGCGCTCGCCCGCGAGCTCCTCGCGCCGTTCGAGGCGGGCGGATCGAAAAGGGAGGGCACCGCGGGCGGCATCGCGTGGCTGCCGGCGGTCACGAGCGCCGAGAGCGGCTTCCGCGCGAAGGCGAAGATGGTGGTCGGCGGCACGGTCGACTCTCCCACCCTCGGTATCCTCGACGCCGCGGGCCGCGGCGTCGACCTGCGGCGCTGCGGCATCATCGCGCCGGGAATCCTCGCGGCCTTCCCCGCGCTCATCGCCTCCATCACCCGGATGGGGTTGGAACCGTACGATGTTCCGGCCCGGCGCGGCGAGCTCAAGCACCTCATCGTCACCGAGGCGGGCGACGGCGCGCTCCTGGTGCGGTACGTCGTGCGGTCGGAGCAGGCAGTGGAGAGCATCCGCCGTCACCTCGCCTGGCTGCAGGATGCCCTGCCGCCGCTCGCCGTCGTCACCGCGAACCTGCTGCCCGAGCACAAGGCCGTGCTCGAGGGCGAGGTCGAGCACGTGCTCACCGAGCGGGCCGTGCTGCCGATGGGCGTCGGCGACGTGACCCTGCAGGTGCGGCCGCAGAGCTTCGTGCAGACCAACACCGCCATCGCCGCAGCGCTCTACCGGCAGGCGCGCGACTGGGTCGACGCGCTCGACCCGGCCTCGGTGTGGGATCTGTACTGCGGCGTCGGCGGATTCGCGCTGCATTGCGCCGGGCCCTCGGGTTCCGGGCGCGCGGTGCTCGGCGTCGAGGTGTCGGCCGACGCGGTCGCGAGCGCCGAGCTCGCGCGCGATGCGCTGTTCGCCGCCGACGACGATCGGCGCCGCATCCGCTTCATCGCCGCCGACGCGACCGCTTTCGCTCTGGCGGCGGCTCCGGATGCGGTGCCCGAGCTCGTCATCGTCAACCCGCCCCGCCGCGGGCTCGGAGCCGACCTCGCCGGGTGGCTCGAACGCCGAGGCCCGGCGCACGTCGTCTACAGCAGCTGCAACGTCGAGTCGCTCGCCCGCGACCTCGCCGCGATGCCGAGCTACCGGGTCGCCCGCGCGCGTGTGCTCGACATGTTTCCGCAGTCGAACCATTTCGAGGTCATCACGCTGCTTGAGCGCGTCTGAGCGCCACGGCCCCGGGGCTCATGCACGGGCACCGGCACGGGCACCGGCACGGGCACCGGCACGGGCACGCGCTCAGTCGGGTGTCAGCACACTGCGCGACTGGGCGGTCACGCTCGGCACGACGAGACGGTAGATGCCGAGCCCGATGACATCGATCGCGATGCCCAGCACGACGACGAGCGCGACGACGGTGAACCCCTCGGGGAAGGCGAGGGCGACCGGCAGCACGAGCAGACCGTTGCGGGCCGCGCCGCTGAACGCGACCGACCGCACCTGCGAGATCGGCAACCCGAACGCGGTGCCGATGAGGATGCTCACCGGCGCCAGCACGATGAGATAGACGCCCAGCAGGGGCGCGACGGCCTCGAGCAGCGCGACCCGCTCGCCCGCACGAGGGATCAGCACGGCGGCGACGAACCCGGCGGCGACCGCCGTCGCGGGTGCCGTCAGCACGGCACCGCGCCGCAGTGCGCCGCCCAGACGCGGCGCGCGCAGGCCAAGCAGCTGCAGCGCTGTGACGAGGGCGGCGGGCGCGACGATGCCGGCGAGCACGAAGGGCAGCAGACGCGAGCCGTCGAGCGCGATGAAGTTCTCGGTCGCCGTGAACAGCAGCATGAACGCTGGCACGGTGACCGCCTGCAGCACGAGCAGCAGCGGGGCGAGGGCGAGCAGCGCTTCGACGGCGCCGCCCGCGCGCCGCAGGAACGCCGCGACCAGCCCCACGCCGGGCGCCAGCAGCATGAGCAGCAGCCCCGCCTGCAGGTCGGGGTCGTTCACGAGGATGCGGCTGAGCACGTAGGCGAGCAGCGGGGCGATCGCGAGGTTCAGCAGCAGCACGGCTGCGAGCAGGCGGCGATCGAGCACGGCGCGGCCGAACGAGGCGAGCGGGACATCCAGCAGGGTGATGGCGATCGCCAGCGCGACGATCGCCAGCAGCACGCCGTCGGGCACCTCCGCCGCAGCCGGCACGAGCGCCCCGACGAGCGCGCCCACCCCGATGCCAGCGAGCACGACGACGATCGTCGCCGCGGGTGTCAGAGCGCGGGGCGCGGATGCGGCGCTCACGCCGCGCCCACTCCCGGCTGCCCACCGGGGGGCTCGGAGCGCGCCAGCCGGACGAACTCCGCCAGCCCCAGCTGCTCGCCGCGCGCCGTCGGGTCGAGCCCCGCCGCCTCGAGCGCGGCCGTCGCCTCCGCGCTCGAGCCGTAGACCTCGGCGAGCGCCTGCCGCAGCATCTTGCGCCGCTGCCCGAACGCGGCGTCGACGAGCTCGCCCACCCGGAGGCGCTCGGCCTCGGTTCCGGGCGCGTCGGCCCGGGTCATGCCGACGAGCACGCTGTCGACGTTCGGCACCGGCCAGAACACCTGCCGGCTCACCTGCCCCTCGACCCGCCACTGGCCGTACCAGGCCGCCTTCACGCTCGGCCCGCCGTACACCTTCGAGCCCGGCTCGGCCGCGAGCCGGTGGCCGACCTCCGCCTGCACCATCACGAGCACGCGGCGGATGCCCGGCTCGAGCGCGAGCAGGTGCAGCAGCACCGGCACCGAGATGTTGTAGGGCAGGTTCGCGACGAGCGCCGTCGGGCGGTGCCCGCCGGGCGCGTCGGGCACGGCATCCACGCGCAGCGCGTCGGCGGTGACGACGGCGAGCGCGGCCTCGGGCTGGAGTGCGCCGACAGTCTGCGGCAGCTGGGCGGCGAGCCGCGCATCCACCTCGATCGCGACGACCGGATGCCCCGCCTCGAGCAGTCCGAGCGTCAGCGAGCCCAGCCCCGGGCCGACCTCCAGCACGGGCTCACCGGGCAGCAGCGCCGCGGTCTGCACGATCCGCCGCACCGTGTTGGCGTCGTGCACGAAGTTCTGGCCGAGCTTCTTGGTGGGCGTCACATCGAGCAGCGCGGCGAGGTCGCGCACCTCCGCCGGGCCCAGCAGTCCGCTCATCGCTCGCCCGGATAGTTCTCGGGCAGCGCCCCGCCGAGGTCGTGCGGGTCACCCGGCACGTCGTCGGGCCCCGCCCACGGGTCGCCGGGGGCGACGACCGGCTGCGCATCCCACGTGCCGTACACCTGCTCGGTGTTCGATGAGATCAGAGCGCACAGCATCGACACGTCGGTGCCCAGGTAGTCGGCCATCGCCCGCACCGTGTGCGGCATGAGGTATGGTCCGTTCGGACGGCCGCGGAACGGGTGCGGGGTCAGGAAGGGCGCGTCGGTCTCCACGAGCACGAGCTGCCGCGGCATCACCTCGAGCGCCTCGCGCAGGCCGGTCGCGTTCTTGAAGGTCACCGTTCCGGCGAAGCTCGCGTACCAGCCGTTCTCGGCCAGAGTCGCCGCCAGCACCGCGTCGCCGCTGAAGCAGTGGAACACCGTGCGCTCGGGCGCGCCCACGCGCAGCAGCGTCGCCACGATGTCGTCGTGCGCGTCGCGGTCGTGGATCTGCAGCGCCAGGCCATGCCTCTTCGCGATCGCGATATGCGCTTCGAAGGCAGCGAGCTGGGCGTCGCGTCCAGCCCCCGGCTCGGTGCGGAAGTAGTCGAGGCCCGTCTCGCCGATGGCGACCACGCGGGGGTGCGCGGCCAGCTCGTCGATGACCGCGAGAGCGGCATCCAATTCGCCCGCCTCGGCGAGCGCCGGGGCCTCGTTCGGATGGATGGCCACCGCCGCGAGCACCCGCGGCTCGCGCGCCGCGACCGCGGCCGACCAGCGGCTCGTGAGCACGTCGGTTCCGACCTGCACGACGCCGCGCACGCCGACGGCGGATGCCCGATCGAGGTGCTCGCGGTAGTGCAACGGGTTCTCGCCGTCGGCGATCTCGAGATGCGTGTGGTTGTCGTACACCGGCACCGTGAGCGCCTCAGGGTTCGGCGGATAGCTGAGGTCGCGCGTCGTGCCCTCCATGATCGCGCGGGCGCGCACATGCGGGTCGATCGCCGCCGGGTCGAGCTGCTCAGTCACGTATCGCCTCCGCATCGACCGTACCGTGGGCGGCTGGAAGCGAGGGCGAGACCGCGAGAAGGTCCTGAGATCGACCCTTGCCTCTGGCGTGTCGTGTCGACGGGAAGCTACCGTGGCGAATCCAGCGATGCGCGCGGCCGGCGGGTCGCCCCCTGCGGGCGACCGCATCGCGTCACTCCTCTTTCGACCCGGAAGTGATCTGTGCCCCGACGTGCCCGCGCCCGTGAGCCTCTCGGGCGTGCGCTCGGCCCCGCGCCCGACGGCGGTGACCTGACCTTCGAGCTCGAGTGTCGACTTGACCCCCGCGCGGTGAAGGGCGAGCGGCACGAGGTGATCATCCACGCCGACTGGACGGTTACGACCCCGCACGACCTTGAAGCGGAACGGGTTGCAGCGGCGTTCGGCGCCTACACCTCCTGTGTGCCGCTCGTCGATGTGACTGTTCCAGCGATCCACGACGCGATGCCGTCGATCTGCCGGCAGCACGACGTCGCGCCGCGCCGATCCGGCGCTCGCGGCTGGCGGCTGCCGACTGTCGTGCAGAAGGCGGGGTGCTGCGAGAGGGTCACCTTCCGCACGCTCGCCGAGGCGAGCAGCCATCCGTACCACGTCGCCCATCTGAGCCACGGATGCTCCGCCCCTGTTTGGCAGTTGCGCGAGGTCGCAGCCCAGGTCGCCGAGCGCTGGCGGCAGGCGAACCGCGAACGGGCATCCTCTCTGGGGGTCGAGCGGCACGTGGTCGATGCCGCCGCGATCGATGCCCTCTGGGATCACGGAATCGCCGCCGACGACATCCGGCGGCTGGCACAGGCGGTCTCCGTGATCGATGCCCCTCTCCCGCGCGCGTACTTCACCGGCGCGCGGTACAACCGCGTCGATCTCGAATGGGTCGGCCAGGTGATCGAGGGGCGACCAACACCGGAGATCGCCGAGTGGGCGGTCTCTCTGCCGGCCGCGACGCAGCGCACCGATCCGCAGCGGTGGCGTGCGTGGCTGTCATACGGCGTGCCGGTGTCGCAGGTTCGCTCGGCCGTCGATGTCGGCGGTGACCCTGCCATCGTTCCTCGCCTCGTCTCCGCCACCGGGTGGTCGTCTCCCACCGCCGCCCGGTTGTGGGTGGAGTGGGCCCGCGTCGGCTGCAGTCCGACGGTTGACCACTTGGCAGCCCTCGCGACCCGCGGCACCATCGATGCCGTGCCGTCGAGCCGAGCCATCGAACGACTCGTCATGGAGGTCGACGGTCCGGAGGATCCCACGGAGGTGTCGACGAACCGTCGCACCGAGCTCGCGGTGCTGCTCGCCGCGCTCGGCACGGTCGCCGCAGTGGTCGCCGTCGCGCAACGAGGTGTGACAAGCCTCGACGATCTTCCGCTGGCCCCCTCCTCGTCGACCGCCCCGCCCTCCAGAACCCTGACCGCCCTCTCCGAGATGAGACCATGACGATCCGAACCCGCACCCAGTACCTCGACGCGCTCGCCGCCCTCGGCATCTGCGTCAGCACCCGCATCCCGGTGCTGCTGTGGGGGAATCCCGGTGAGGGCAAGACCGCCGCGGTCGAGTCGGCGCGCGAGCTCGGGTGGCTGGTCGAGACGGTCATCATCACCCACAGCGAGCCGTCTGACTTCGCTGGGCTCCCTGTGGTGACGAGTGACGGCTCGGTGAGCCTGGCACCCCCGAGTTGGGCCAAGCGTCTGGCGGAGCATCCGGGCCGAGCAATCGCCTTCTTCGACGAGTTCTCGACCGCGTCGCCGTCGCTGCAGGCCGCGGCGCTCCGCCCACTGACGCACTACGAGGTCGGATCGATCCAACTTCCGCAGAGCGTCGCTTTCGTCGCCGCCGCGAACCCAGCCGACGTCGCAGCGGCCGGGTGGGAGCTCACGGCGCCAACGGCGTCGCGCTTCGTGCACCTCGACTGGGGCATGCCCTATGAGGTCTTCGCCGATGGGATCGTGACCGGCCGGTGGCCTTCGCTGCCCGTTCATGAGGAGCCCCTCGGTTACGACCGCTTTCTCGCCGACGAACGCGTACTCGTGGCCGGGTTCCTGCGCGTGCGCGAATCGCAGCTCTCGGTCATTCCAGCGGTCGCGGCAGAACGCGGGCGCGCCTTCCCGACCCCTCGCACCTGGGACTATGCAGCGCGGCTCGTCGCCTTCGCGAAAGCGGTGGATGCCCCCGCCGAGGTCGTTCGCCTGCTCGTGGCGGGCTGCGTGGGTGATGCAGCCGCGCACGAGTACCTGCGGTTCACGGCCGAGCATGATCTGCCCGACCCCGAGCTGCTGCTCGGCAATCCCTCCGTTGTCGACTTCACCGGCGCCCGGCCCGACCGGGTCTACGTCACCCTGCAGGGCGTTCTCGCGGCTTTCTCACGCGATGACACTCCCGAGCGCTGGAGGGCATCACTCGAGCTGTGCGCCCGCGCTGCCGATCAGGTGGGCATCGATCCGGTCATCCCTGCTGTCCGCACGTTGATGCGACCGGGGGTCCGGCCGCCTGGCGCTGCTGTTCCGTCGTCCATCAGGGTCTTCGCCCCCGCGCTCGCCCTCGCCGGGCTCATGCCCGCACCGTGACGGCGCTCGATCTGCAGAAGCTCGCTGCGGCGAAGCTCTGGCTCATCAGCCCAGCACCGGGCCCGGGGAGGATCGACGCACCGCGCGACCTGGCGTACCTCTCGCACGCCCTCTACGCGCTCATTCCCGTCGCCCGCGATGACGTGCCGACGATCACCTGCGACGAGTGGTGGCGCATCTACGTGAACCCCGCCTGGTTGGTGCAGGCGAGCGTGCCGGAGGTCGGCGCCGAGCTGGCGCACCTGTGTTGGCACCTGCTCTCCGATCACACCGAGCGGGCACGCGACCAGGGCGTTGATCGCTCAACGCTCCGCTCGTGGAACACGGCGGCCGACGCCGCTCTCGCGCGCACCTTGGCCGTCGAGCTCGTGTCGCCCGAGGGGTTTCCGAAGCCGGCAGACTTCCGGGCGCGCGACGGTCTCTCGGCCGAGGAGTACTTCGCGATGCTCTCCGGGATCCCGGCGACGCATTCGTTCGCGGGTGGCGACTCCGATGACAACGCCATCGACGCGGACGGCTTCGGCGAGCCGGGCGGGTGCGGAAGCGGCGCAGACGGCATCGCACGGTCGAACGAGCTGGGGCCCGACCGCGACATCGGCGCCGTCACCGCGTTCGAGGCGCGCGAGATCCGACGTGTCGTCGCCATCGAGTTCCGCGATCACGCGCTGAAGCGTGGACGCGACGCGGGTGATGCGCTGCGCTGGGCCGCCGGCACTCTCGAGCCGACCGTGTCGTGGGCTCCCCTGCTGACGGGCGCCGTACGGCGCGCCATCGGGTGGGCGGCTGGTCGGGGCACGCCGACCTACTCCCGACCATCTCGCCGCGCCAGCAGTGTTCCGAATGTCGTCATGCCGGGGCAGCACCGGGCGGTGCCGCGCGTCTCGATCATCGTCGACACGTCGGGGAGCGTTGACGATCGGATGCTCTCCCGAGCGCTCGGCGAGGTCGACGCCGTCATCGCTGCCCTCGGTGTGCCCGGTTCCCATCTCACGCTCTACTCGGTCGATGCCGCCGTGCACACCGTCACACGGCTTCGCAGCGCGCGTGATGCACGGCTGGTCGGCGCCGGAGGCACCGACCTGCGCATCGGCCTGCGCGCCGTCGAGTCGGAACGACCCCGTCCCGACGTGGTCATCGTGTTCACCGACGGCGGCACCCCCTGGCCGACCAGCCCGCCGCCGGGAACAGCGGTCATCGTCGCCCGGCTCGCCCACGAGGGTGCGATGACTATTCCGGTGCCTACCTGGACCTCCGTGATCGACTGTACGGTCGCGCCGTAGTCGAAGGGCGACAGCACGTCCCACGAACGAAGGCTGGCGGAACTCTTGACGCGAGCAGAGAAGAAAGCTCATACTCGCCGAACCCGAGTCGAGAGGACTTCATGATGTTCACGTACGTCGCAAGCCCCAGCCAGAGCGGCAACCAGAACGTCCGTCGCGTCTGCAGCAACTCGAAGTGCGGCGGAACGATGTATGTCACCCACGGTGCGGACAACTACCGCTGCCCGCACTGCGACCACCGCCAGTGAGCTCCACACTGCTCGCCTCGTCGAGCGCTATGCGGGAAAGCGCCGCCTTCCCGCTCGTCACCCCGACACAGACAGATCGGACAACGAATGGCAACCTGGGCAGACGTCCACCGCTTCGTCCACAGCGCGTATAAGGCGGAACATCAACGGCAGCCTCATCAAGCTGCTGTTTAGCACCACAAACCTACGGTCGCAGATCGTTTTCCTCGAGCACGCCGTCAACGACTCCGGTTCTGAGTGGCTCAAGGTCGGTTCACCCGTCGGCACGATCGCACAGGTCGATGTGGTCCGTGCCTCAACGATGGTCTACGGAATGCTCGTCGGCGGTATCGCCGTCGGCGGCGAATTCGTCTACGTCACCAACTCCATGCCGATGGCGAACCTCGATGCAAACGAAATCATCGAGCCGATGGAGCGAGTGCTGAACATCGCCGACCACCTCGAAAGCGAGCTCGTCGGCGGGGACGCCGTCTAGCGACGCAACCCCGCGCCACCCTGCATCGCGCCCGACCCCTGGTGGGAGTCGGGCGCGAATGCCTACTCGGCCTCGATGCGCGGGAAGAGCGCCTCGAGCGGCTGCGTCTGTGCCCCGGCGGGCAGCTGACCCCAGCGGGCGGCATCCGGGATGCGTTGCTCGCGCAGCCCGCCGAGCGCGACCTCCGCGCCCAGCGCGACCCACAGCTTCTGCGTGGCCTGCGGCATGACGGGCGAGAGCAGCACGGCGAGAGCGCGCAGGCCCTCGGCCGCCGTGAACAGGATCGTGTGCAGCCGACCCTCGAGGGCGGGATCTTTCGCGACCTTCCACGGCTCCTGCTCGGTGAGGTAGCCGTTGAGCTCGTCGACGAGGGTCCACACCGAGGCGATCGCGTCGTGGATGGCGAAGGCTTCGAGGGCGCGCTGGGCGCCGGCGAGAGCATCCGTCGCCACCTGCTCGATGCGGCGGTCGGCGTCGGTGACCTCGACGGCAGCGGGCACCGCACCGTCGCAGTACTTGCCGATCATGGCGACCACCCGCGAGGCGAGGTTTCCGAATCCGTTGGCGAGCTCGGCCTGGTAGCGGGCCGAGAGGTCCTCCCACGAGAACGAGCCGTCCTGGCCGAACGAGATCGCGCTCATGAAGTAGTAGCGGAACGCGTCGCTGCCGAAGACCTCGGTGATCTGGTGCGGCGCGATGCCGGTCAGCTTCGACTTCGACATCTTCTCGCCGCCGACGAGCAGCCAGCCATGGCCGAAGACCTTCGCGGGCGGCTGCAGCCCCGCCGCCATGAGCATGGCGGGCCAGATGACGGCGTGGAACCGCGCGATGTCTTTGCCGACGAGCTGCACGGCCGGCCAGCGACGGGCGAAGTTCTCGTCGTCGCTGCCCCAGCCGATCGCCGAGATGTAGTTGAGCAGGGCATCGAACCACACGTAGGTGACGTGGCTGTCGTCCCACGGGATGCGCACGCCCCAGTCGAAGCTCTGGCGCGAGATCGACAGGTCGTCGAGACCGCGCCGCACGAACGACACGATCTCGTTGCGCAGGCTCGCGGGCTGGATGAAGTCGGGCTGCGATTCGTAGAGGTCGAGCAGCTTCTGCTGGAAGGTCGAGAGCGCGAAGAAGTAGTTCTTCTCCTTCAGCACCTCGATCGGGCGGCCGTGGATCGCGCACACGCGCTGGCCGGCGAACTCACCCGTGCCGTCGACGAGGTCGTCGTTCTGCTTGTACTCCTCGCAGCCGACGCAGTAGTAGCCCTCGTACTCACCCTCGGTGATGAAGCCGTCGTCGTAGAGCTTCTGCAGGAACTGCTGCACGACTCTCTCGTGCCGCTCCTCCGTGGTGCGGATGAAGTCGTCGTTGGCGATGTCGATGGTGTCGAGCAGAGGCTTCCACGCCGACTCGACGAGCTTGTCGGCCCACTCCTGCGGAGTGACACCGTTGGCCACCGCGGTGCGCAGGATCTTCTGCCCGTGCTCGTCGGTGCCGGTGAGCGACCAGGTGTCGACCCCCGACTGGCGGTGCCAGCGCGCGAGCACGTCGGCGGCGACCTCGGTGTAGGCGTGGCCGATGTGCGGCACGTCATTGACGTAGAAGATCGGCGTGGCGATGTAGAAGCGGTCGGCGGCACCCATGGTGCGCCCAGCCTACCGGCGCGATTCCGTGCATTAAGCGGTACCATAGCCCTCCGTGAGGATCACTAGATTCTTCGCAGGGGGGATCGTGGGCGCGGCGGTCGCCGTCGCGCTCAGCGGTTGCGTGAGCAGTACGCCGCCGCTGACCGTCTACGGCGGCCTGGTCGACCGCTGCGTCGAAACCCGAACCACCGGCGAGGACTACATGGCCCTCCTCGGCACAACCGTCGTGAACGAGTCGTCCCGCAGCGTGATCCTGCGAGACGTGCGCGCGGTCGAGCTCGTCAACGCCTCGATCGAGGCGGTCTCGGTGGTTCCGCTGCACAGTCCTGAGTCGGGCTTCGGTGTCGCGCCGGGCGCCGATCTCACGCCCGAGCAGCGCGTCATGTGGCGCGAGCGCCAGCCGCTCGACGGTGCAGTGGTCGGGCCCTACGACGCCGTGAGCATCGTGCTGCAGGTGCACGCCGAGGATTACCGCGACTACGCCGGCATCGAGGGCCTGACCGTCAAGTACGACGATGGCTGGTTCTCGGCAACGAGCAGCGGCGACGGCGCTGTCGGCTTCGTCGCGCCGTGGGCGCACTGCGGCAGCCGATGAGGCTGCCGCCGCACAGCACTGCGGCAGCCGGTAGCGTGCTGAGCGTGATCGCCGCCCGCACTCTCGTCGTCCTGCCGCTCGTCACCCTGTTCGCGCTCGCGGGCTGCAGCGGGTCTCCCACCGACCCGCTGGGGCTGGGCGGCTGCCTCGAGGGCGACCGGGGAACGATCGCGGTCGGCGTCAGCAACACCTCCGGCGATCCGATCGTGATCGGCGATGTCGCCCTGGCGGAGGGCTCGACGGGCGTCGCCGTGGTCGACGTCTTCCTCGCCCTCGACGAGGAGGCGCGCAGCACCGCGGTGCTCTTCGACGATGGGGGCCGTGCCGCGTTCGACGGCGTCGACCTCGACCAGCAGGCGATCGAGCCGGATGCTGCCGCCTACGTCGGCGTCGAGGTGCAGCGCACCGGCACCGAGCCGGGGCGTGTCGACGGGCTCACGATCACCGTCGACGGCAGCCCCCAGGCCGTGCCCGTCACGCTCGACCTCGTCGACGCCTGCGGCTGAGCAGCGGCTCCGCTTAGCCGCTCGGCGGGCGGCGCGCGGCCAGCGCGGCTTCGTAGAGCTCGCGCCGGCCGAGCCCGGTCGCGGCGGAGACCGCGGCAGCGGCATCCTTCAGGCGCTCCCCCGCGGCGACGCGGGCGAGCACGTCGGCGAGCGCCGCGTCGGTGTCGGCGGATGCTCCTGCCGGGGCACCGCCGATGACGAGCACGATCTCGCCGCGAGCGCCGTCGCTGAACCGAGCGGCGAGCTCGGCCAGGGTGCCGCGCGCGACCTCCTCGAACTTCTTGGTGAGCTCGCGGCACACGGCGGCGGGCCGCTCAGCGCCGAAGGCGTCGCGCGCGTCGGCGAGAGCCGCCGCGATGCGGTGGGGCGACTCGAAGAAGACCAGGGTGCGAGGCTCGGCGGCGAGCGCCCGCAGCGCGGCCACGCGCCCCGACCGCGGCAAGAAGCCTTCGAACACGAAGCGGTCGGTCGGCAGTCCGCTCAGCACGAGAGCGGTGAGCACGGCGCTCGGCCCGGGCAGAGCGGTGACAGCGACATCGGCGGCGATCGCGGCGTCGACGAGCACGTATCCGGGGTCGCTGATGCCCGGCATGCCCGCATCAGTCAGCACGAGCACGTCGGTCTCGCGAGCCCGCTCGACCAGTTCGGCGGCCTTCTGACGCTCGTTGTGCTCGTGCAGCGCGACGAGGGCAGGCCGGTTCTCGACGCCCAGGGCGCGCATGAGCTGCACGGCCGTACGGGTGTCCTCCGCCACGACGAGCTCGGCGTTCTCGAGTGCCTCGACCAGGCGCCGGCTCGCGTCGCCGAGGTTGCCGATGGGCGTGGCGGCGAGCACGATCATGCGGCCATCCTCCCACCCGCCGCGCGGTGGTCGGCCTGATCGCCCGACGGACGGGCGGAGCGAGCCGACGTCGCCCGCCCCGTGGCACGCGGGATGCCGCCCTTGTGGGTATCGGCACGGGAGGGACGCCCCAGTGGGTGTCGGCACGGGAGGGACGCCCCCCCTTTTTTTTGCAATGTGCCTCCTGCGGCACGTGCCGCGGGAGGCACATTGCGATGACACGACATCTCCTCTGGAGAGCATCGACGCAGTCCGAGCCATGGAACGTCCGCCCTACGATGGGCGGGTGACTCACGCACAGGCCGCGGTGCCCGAGACAGCGCCCCTGCGGCACGGTACGTCCGCCCGTGTGCTGAGCTTCGCCGTTCCCGCCGCTGTGCTCGGCGTGGCCGCCGCGACGCGGCTCATCGGGCTCGAGCACCCCGCCGAGCTCGTCTTCGACGAGACCTACTACGTGAAGGATGCCGAGTCGCTGCGGCAGCTCGGCTACGAGGGCCGGTGGCCCGACGACGCCAACGCGAACTGGGCGGCCGGCACCCCGGGCAGCCCGAGCGAGCTCGCGGCGTTCGTCGCGCATCCGCCGCTCGGCAAGTGGGTGATCGCGCTCGGCCTCGCCGCCCTCGGCCCGGAGAATCCCGCCGGCTGGCGGCTGGGCACGGCACTGGCGGGCATCGCCCTCGTCGGGCTCGTCATGGTGCTCGCGCACCTGCTGCTCGCGCGCCTCGCCCTCACCGGTATCGCGGGACTGCTGATCGCCATCGACGGCAACGCCATCGTGATGAGCCGCGTCGCCCTGCTCGACGGCGCGCTCGCGATGCTGATCGTGCTCGCGGTGATCCTTCTCGTGCTCGATCGACGGCAGGTGCGCCGCGAGCTCGACGAGTGGCTCGCCGACCAGCGCACCGCAGAGCGGCCGACCGACTGGGGCCCCGCCTTCTGGGGCCGGCCGTGGCTCGTGCTCGCCGGCGTCACGTTCGGCCTCGCGATCGGCGTCAAGTGGAGCGCCCTCTACCTTCTCGCCGCCTTCGCTGTGCTCACCGTCGTCGTCGACGCGCTCGATCGGCGCCGTGCGGGCGTGACCCTGTGGGCGAGCGGCACCCTGCTGCGGCAGGCTCCCATCAGCGCCGTGCTGCTGCTGCCCTCCGCCCTCGCCGCCCATCTGCTCACCTGGACGGGCTGGTTCGTCACGAGCGGTGGCTACGGCCGCACGCGCGAGGTGACCGACGACAACCGGCTCGCCGGGCCGCTCGGGCTGCTGCCCGACGCCCTGCAGAACTGGTGGGCGTACCAGGTGGCCATCTACGGCTACCACGTCGGTGTGACGAGCGAGCACAACTACGAGGCGCCCGCCATCGGCTGGCCGCTGCTGCTGCGCCCCACCTACATGCACTACACCGACCGCGGCGACGGTACGGCCGAAGCCATCACGGGCATCCCGAACCCGCTGATCTGGTACCTGGCTGTCGCCGCCGTCGTCGCGGTCGTCGCGTGGGCGGTCGTCGAACTGGTCATGCGCGTGCGAGCGGCGCGAACCGGTGTCGACCGCGCTCGCATCGCCCGCCCCGCCGGAATACCCGCGAACGGCTGGGCCATCGCGCTGGTGCTCACCGGGGTGGCGGCCGGGTGGCTGCCATGGCTGCTGTACCCCGAGCGCACGATGTTCTTCTTCTACACGATCGTGCTCACGCCGTTCCTGGTGCTCGCCCTGACCATCATGCTCGGCGCGATCCTCGGGCCCGCCGACGCCGACCGCTCACGGCGTGCGATCGGCCGCATCGTGGTGGGGGGGATGCTCGCCCTCGCTGTGCTGGTCAGCGTGTTCTTCCTGCCACTGTGGACGGGCATGCCGATCGACATCGACCAGCTGTGGCTGCGGTACTGGCTGCCGACGTGGGTGTGAGCGCGTGAGCCGCGGTCGCCGCACTGTCCGGGACGCCGCGTGAGCCGCGGCGTCCATGGCCGCGGTCGGCGCCTACCGCCGCCGCCCGTATACCGCCCGACGCAGCAGCCATTCGGCCGGACCGCTGCGGTCGGCCGCGGCCAGCAGCCCCGCCAGCACGAGCGTCGCGAGCCACGTGATGACCGCGATCTGGGTGGCCTCGGCGACGCTCGCCGTGGCTCCGAGCCCGAGACCGTAGGGCGCGAACACGATGACGAACACGAGCGACTGGGTGAGGTAGCCGCTGAGCGACCGCTGCCCGAGGGCCGCGAAGAGTCGTGAGATCGGTGCGCCCGGCTTCGCCGCCGGGCTGCCGGGCGTGCGACCGCTGCCGCGCCCACCGACGATCAGCGCGATGAGGGCGACGTACGCGACGCCCCCCACGGCACCGCTCGCGGCGTGCAGCATCGCGGCGAACGGTTCGGCGATCACCGACAGCTCGATGACGCCGAGGAGGGCGAGGGCGATCGGCAGGGCCCCGAGGATGGAGACCGGCAGTCCGATGCCCGCGATGAGCCCGAGCGCCCTGCGGTGCGGGGCAGGCTGCTCGAGCACGCGGTACCGCGCCGCCCACATGCCCAGGATCATCGGCGCGAGCAGCCCGAGCCCGCCGAACGGCACGGAGAGCATCCCGAGCGTCCATTCCCCGAGGCGCGCGAGCACGGCGAGCGGGTAGGTCTCGGCCCCGGCAGAGTTGAAGGCCGCCGCGCTCGGGACGCTCGCACCGACCTGCGCGAGAAGGCCGCTCAGGCCTTCGGCCACGCCGACGAGCACGAGGAACCCGAACGCCAGGCCCCCGACGATCGCCAGCGTGCGCCCCGATGCGCGGATCAGCAGCACGAGCGCGAGGCCGAGCAGTCCGTAGGTGCCGAGGATGTCGCCGAAGAACAGCAGCACGCCGTGCGCGGCGCCGAAGGCGATGAGCCAGGCGTTGCGGCGCAGCAGCAGTCGACGCGCCGCGGGCCACTCGGTGCCGCGCGCGTGCTCACGGGTCAGCAGCTGGGTCATGCCGTAGCCGAAGAGCAGGGCGAACAGCGGGTAGCTGCGGTTGTCGGCGAGGGCCGCGACGAGGGCGTTGACCCAGGGGTCGGCCGCGGCTTCCGTCACCGGCTTGAACAGCAGGCCGAGCTCGCGACCGTACAGGAAGAACGGCACGTTCGCCACGGCGATGCCGAGCAGCACGAGGCCGCGCGCCACGTCGGGGGCGAGGGCGCGCTCGGCGCGGGCGGTCGGGGCTAGGGGTGCGGGCGGCGTGGGCTGAGCATCCGTCGTCATGACCGCCACGATACGGCGGCGAACGACGGATGCGGAACCGTCGCTCGGCGGATTGGCCGCGGTGTGACGTCCACCGCGAGGCGGGTTCGCGACCGAAGGTTACGCCGCGTAACGCGCGCGTGCCCGCCGTCTGCGCACTGCGATTAGCCTGAGGCCATGGCCGACCGCGACTATGGCTTCCGCACGCGCGCTGTGCACGCCGGCAACGTGCCCGACTCTGCTTCCGGGGCGCGCGCGCTGCCGATCTACCAGTCGAGCGCCTTCGTCTTCGACTCGACCGAGGATGCCGCCGCCCGGTTCGCGCTGCAGAAGTACGGCAACATCTACAGCCGGCTCGCGAACCCCACGGTGGCGAGCTTCGAGGAGCGCGTGGCGAGCCTCGAAGGCGGACTCGGCGCTGTCGCGACGTCGAGCGGCCTCAGCGCGCAGTTCGTCACCTTCGCCTCGCTCGCCGGAGCGGGCGACCACATCGTCGCCTCGTCGAACCTCTACGGCGGTTCCGTCACGCAGCTCGACGTCACCCTGCGCCGGTTCGGGGTCGAGACCACCTTCGTGGCGAGCGACGACCCGGCCGACTACGCCGCGGCGATCATTCCGGGCCGCACCAAGCTCGTCTTCGCCGAGACCATCGCGAACCCCTCCGGCGACATCGCCGACATCGCGGGCCTGGCCGACGTGGCGCACGCCGCCGAGCTGCCGCTCGTGATCGACTCGACGATCGCCACGCCCTACCTGTGCCGCCCGATCGAGTGGGGGGCCGACATCGTCGTGCACTCGGCCACGAAGTTCTTGGGCGGCCACGGCACGACTCTCGGCGGCGTCGTCGTCGAGTCGGGCCGCTTCGACTGGTCGAACCACAACTTCCCGCTGTTCGAGGAGACCGTCGCCCACTACGGCGGGCTCACCTGGTACGGCAACTTCGGCGAGTACGCCTTCCTCACCCGCCTGCGCGCCGAGCAGCTGCGCGACATCGGGCCGGCGCTCGCCCCGCACTCGGCCTTCCTGCTCGCGCAGGGCGTCGAGACGCTGCCGTACCGCATGCAGGCGCACGTCGACAACGCGCGCCGGGTCGCCGAATGGCTCGAGGCCGACCCGCGCATCGAGACGGTCAACTGGGCGGGTCTGCCGTCGCACCGCCACCACGCCCGCGCCGCGCAGTACCTCCCGCTCGGCCCGAGCTCGGTGTTCGGCTTCGTCGTGAAGGGCGGCCGCGCCGTCGGCCAGGGGCTCATCGAGAACGTGACCCTCGCCAGCCACCTCGCCAACATCGGCGACGCGAAGACGCTCATCATCCACCCCGCCTCGACGACGCACGCGCAGCTCACCGAGCAGCAGCTGGTCGACGGCGGCGTGCACCCCGGTCTCGTGCGCCTCTCGGTGGGCATCGAGGACGCCGACGACATCATCTTCGACCTCGATCAGGCTCTGGATGCGGCGCTGAAGGGAGCCTCGGCATGAGCACGACGACCCCGGGTGCGGAGGCCGACACCGCCACGGTCACCCTCGCGAACGGTCTCACCTGCGCGATTCCCGCGAGCTCGCCGCTCGCGAAGCTGCTCAAGTCGCAGCGCACCTGGGTGGGGCCCTCCGCGAAGGAGCGGCTGGGCATCCTGCGCCGCGCCCGCTCGGTGGCCATCGTCGGCGCCTCGCCCAACCCGGCGCGCAGCTCGTACTTCGTCGGAACCTACCTGCAGCAGTCGAGCGACTACCGCGTGTACTTCGTCAACCCGAACGCGACCGAGATTCTGGGCCAGCCCGCCTACCCCGACCTCGCGTCGCTGCCCGAGGTGCCCGACATCGTCGACGTGTTCCGCAAGGCCAGCGACATCCCCTCGGTCATGGACGACGCGATCGCCGTCGGCGCCCCGACCGTCTGGGTGCAACTCGGCATCTGGAACGAGGAGGCGGCCCGCTACGGCGAGTCGAAGGGCCTCACGGTCGTGATGGACCGCTGCATTAAGGTCGAGCACGCGCGCTTCCACGGTGGTCTGCACCTCATGGGCTTCGACACCGGCGTCATCTCGGCGAAGAAGCAGGTGCGCTGAGCGGTCTGCGTTCGGGATGCGGAGCTAGGGTCGGACCATGACCTCGAGCGCCGCATCCCTCGCCGTCACCGTCGTCGGCGGCCCGACCGCCCTGCTCGAGTGGGCGGGCCTGCGCCTGCTGCTCGACCCGACGTTCGATGAGCCGCGGCGCTACGGCGACGAGCCCGACGCGCTCGAGAAGACGGCGCCGCCCGCGGTAGCCGCCGCCGACCTCGGGCGCATCGACGCCGCCCTGGTGTCGCACCACCACCACGAAGACAACCTCGACCTCGCCGGCCGCGAGCTCGCGATCTCGCTGCCGCTCGTGATCACGACCACCGTCGGTGCGCGCGATCTCGCGGCGCGCGGCGGCACGGCCCGCGTGATCGGGCTCGACGATGGCGAGGAGATCGCGCTCGACGACCCGGGCGTCGTGGGGGCGGACGTCGCCGACCGCGCACCCGAAGGCGCTCGGCTCATCGCGCTGCCCGCGCAGCACGGCCCCGACGCGTGGGCCGAGCGGCTGGGGCCGGTGTGCGGCTTCCTGTTGCGGGCCCCCGGGTATCCGACCGTCTACGTCTCGGGCGACAACTCGGAGGTCGCGGTCGTCGAGGCGGTCGTTTCGCGCCACGGCACGGTGGATGCGGCACTCTTGTTCGCCGGAGCCGCCCGCGTCGATGACATCGACGCGCCCCTCACCCTCACGGCCGAGCGCGCGCGAGCCGCGGCGCTCACGCTCGGCGCGCGACGGGTGGTGGGGCTGCACGTGGACCAGTGGACGCACTTCAGCGAGGGCCGCGACGCCCTCGAGCGCGAGTTCGCCGGGCTCGAGTCGCCCGCGGGCGGCCCGCTGCTCGCCGCCACGCCGCTGGGCGTGCGCACCGAGGTCACGCTCTAGCGCGAGCCCGCATCCCTCGTGGACTCCACCCACGATCGGCACCGAAAAGTCGATGCGTCTCACGGTTCTCGACACAACACACGGTCCAACTCGTGTGCGGTGTCGCAAACAGTGAGAAGCCCGTGCGCCGGTCTGGTGCAGCTGCCCTTCCAGATCTGCGGATCGAACTGAAGCTCGTTCAGCCTCATCCGCAGATCTGGAAGGCGCGACAGCATGACCCGACGCCCATGTTCCGGCCGCGATCGGCGGCCCCTCGGGTCGAGCCGAACGCCCGGGGCCGGGGAACACGCGCCGGCGATCGCGCCTAGAAGTCGGTGTTGAGCGGGTGCGCCCCGACGCGCTGGTCGCGGTCGCAGGCGGCGATCGTCGCCATCTCGTCGGCCGAGAGCTCGAAGTCGAAGACGTCGGCGTTCTCGATCATCCGCTCGCGACGCACGGTCTTCGGGAAGACGATGAGGCCCTCCTGCAGGTGCCAGCGGATCGCGATCTGCTGCACGCTCTTGCCGTGCCGCTCGGCGATCGCGGCGAAGCCGGGCAGCTCGGCGAGGTCGTAGTTGCCGCTGCCGAGCGGGCTCCACGACTCGGTCAGGATGCCCCGCTCGGCCTGGAACGCCCACAGGTCGCGCTGCTGGAAGGCGGGGTGCAGCTCGATCTGATTGACCACCGGCACGACATCCGTCGCCGCAGCCAGGTCGTCGAGGTGCGTCGGCAGGAAGTTCGAGACCCCGATCGACCGGGCCAGGCCGGCCTCGCGCACCTCGATCATGGCCTCCCATGACTCGACGTGCTTGCCGTACTTGGGCGACGGCCAGTGGATCAGGTACAGGTCGACCTGGTCGAGACCCAGCCGCTCGAGGCTCGCCTCAGCCGCCGCGCGCACGGTGTCGCGGCCCTGGTCGCTGTTCCACAGCTTGGTGGTGATGAAGAGCTCGTCGCGCGGGATGCCGCTCGCCGCGATCGCGCGGCCGACCCCTGCTTCGTTCTTGTAGACGCGGGCGGTGTCGATGTGGCGGTAGCCGAGCTCGAGCGCCTCCCCCACGACGCGCTCCGCCTCCGCGTCATCCACCTGCCAGACTCCCAGTCCGAACTGCGGGATGCGGTGGCCATCGTGAAGAGTCAGGGACGGAGTCGGAATCGCAGCGGTCATCCCCCCATTCTCCCCTACGGCCGCGCGGGCACCTCACGCTCCTCCGGGCCCACATACAGGCTCAGCGGGCGGATGAGCGCGTTCGCGGCGAGCTGCTCGCGCACGTGTGCCGTCCAGCCCGTCACGCGCGCGGCGATGAACAGCGGCGTGAAGATCTCGGTCTCGAAGCCCATGAGGTCGTAGGCCGGGCCCGAGGGGTAGTCGAGGTTCGGCTTGATGCCCTTCGCCT